>MDSW01144734.1_pt1 | contig 12086 bp, 14 predicted proteins | sample 811171 | NCBI WGS metagenome assembly MDSW01 (sample SAMN05326641, study PRJNA326480) | marine metagenome | isolation source: seawater | place: Atlantic Ocean: North West | collected 2012
CCCATCATACCGGTCAAAGTAAGGTTTTTTTTAACAATAGAAGCTTTTTGAATTTGATTTTTCATAAATATGTCTTATTTATTAAGTTTAAATTAATTCAAAAAGTATGCAACTTAAATACAATAGACAATCTAGCTTAGGAAGTTCTCTTATAAAAATAATTATAAAATTGTTTTTATTAGTAATTTTTTTTATTTTAGTGATATTTTTAGTGGAAAAGATAAATTTTCCAACACCAGAAAAAAAATACAACATAGATATTACAGATGATATTAAAAAGCTTTAAATTTTTTTTTGGCTTATATATTTTATTATCTCTATTACCACTCAAAGGTGAAGAAAAAATAGACATTTGGAGTCAAAAAAATAAAAACAATTCTGAGATAGATTTAAAAAACACAAGTAAAGGAGATGAAGAAAAAAAAATTAAATTAGATCGAGCTCAAAGTATTAAACCAGACAAAAAAATTGAAATTAAAGACGGCATATCAGAGATTACAAGGGAAACAAAAGTATTTGGTATTTACGATCCAGCCAATTATAATTTTAATTTAAATATGTGGTCTTCAACAAACGCTGATGACATACGTTCAAGCTTTAAAAGATTAGAAAAAATAAACTTATCTCAAACCTCTGAAGAAATTTTAGAAAATATTCTTCTCTCATATTCATATCCACCAAAAGGAATGAGTGAGAAGGAATTTTTGAGTCTTAAAATTAATTGGTTAATAAACAAAAATCGATCAGAATTAATTGAAAACTTTTTGAAACAAAACCAGGAGTTTGAAGGCAAGAGTAAATTAATACAGTTTCTCGTAGATAAAAACATTTCTAAAGCTAATATTAAAGAAGGATGTAATAAAATAGAATTTATTGACAGTTCTATAAAAGATTCTTATTTAGAGAAATTTAAAATTTATTGTTTAGTTTTCAATGATAAAAAGGCTCAGGCTCAATTGTTATTAGATCTTTTGAGAGAACAAAATCAATCTGATAAGTTTTTTGATGACAAAATAAATTATCTATTAGGTATATCTCAAAAAACTTCAGAGGAGATCAATGAAAAAAATTTGCTGAACTTTTATCTTTCTAGCGTGACTATTAAAAATTTCAATTATCAACCTAATAACAAAACAAAAAAAGAAATATGGGCCTTCTTAAATGCTGCGAATTTGATTAAGATTGAAGATATAAATGATAAATCAAAAATTAGAGATTTAGAGATAGCTGCTAATAAAGGTCAAGTAAAAGATACAATAATATTTGATATTTATAAGCAATTCCCATTTCAACTAAACACATTAATTAACGCAAAAAATTTGTATCAATCTCTAGAAGGAATAGAAGCAAGATCTCTAATTTTTCAAAAATTTTTGTTGTCAGAAGATTATCAAAGCAGAGTTGAATATCTTTTTATATTAGATGAGCTATTTAAAAAAGATAATTTAGTAAATGTTTATTCAAATATATTAAATGATAATTTAAAAAAAATTGGTTTAGAGAATATTCCTGATGATTATAAAGAAGTAGCGAAATCAAAAATTGAAAACAATGATGAAATTCAGTTAAGGAAAGTAAAATATAATGATAAAATCTTACATCAATCAAAAATTATCAAATTTTATCTTGAGAATGAGTCTGACAAAAAAATTCAGAAGGATATAGATAGAGTTTTTAAAAAAATAGATAAAAATAAAAAATATTTTTACTCAGCTAAAGATTTAGCTTTGGTCCAGGCCCTCGCTAAAGATGGCTTTAAAATCCCAAATTTTTTAAAATATCAAGAATTATCAGGTAAATACGAAGTACCAAAAAATTTAGCACAGCTTATTCAAAAAAAACAAAACGCTTTTCTAGCTCTTAAAATTGTTGAAATTATAGGCGAAGATGAACCACATCAATTAGATCCAGAAACAATATATTTTATTACTAATTTACTTAATGAAACAAATTTAATAAAAATTAGGAATAAAGTATTAATTTCAGCTCTACCCCAAAGAGTTTTATAAGACTATAATTAATAATGTCTAAGAGAAAAATTTTAATTGAACCTGATCCTATTCTAAGAAAAAAAAGCGATACGCTTAGCAATGTTGACGCTGATCTACAAAAATTAATGGATGACATGTTGGAGACCATGTATGCTGCTCCAGGAATTGGATTAGCGGCAGTTCAAGTGGGGATATTAAAAAGAGTTATCGTAATTGACGTATCAAAACAGGATGAAAAAAAGGATCCTTTATACTTAGTGAATCCTCAAATAATATTCAAATCAGAGAAGACCTCAGTTTATGAGGAAGGATGTCTTTCCTTACCAAATCATTTTGCAGAGATTGAAAGACCTGCTGAATGTCACTTAAAATATCTGAATTACAACGGAAAACAAAAAATTTTGAAAGCATCCGGTTTACTTGCAACGTGTATTCAACATGAAGTTGATCATTTGGATGGAATATTATTTATCGATTACTTATCAAAACTCAAAAAAGATAGGATAATTAAAAAACTTAGAAAACATAAAAAAGAGATAGATAAAATAATAATCTAAAATGCCATTAAAAATTATCTTCATGGGAACACCTAATTTTTCTGTACCTATATTGAAATCTATACATAATTCGCAACATGAAGTTATAGGAATTTATACGCAGTCTCCTAAAAAAAAAAACCGTGGGCAAAAAATAAGTATTTCTCCTGTTCACGAATTTGCACTAACTAATAAAATTGATGTTAGGTATCCAGAAATTCTGGATTCTAGCGAAGAGGTGGAATATATTTCATCTTTAAATCCTAATTTAATTGTGGTCGTTGCTTATGGGAAAATAATTCCAAAGAAGTTACTTAATTTTAACAAATTAAAATTTATCAACGTACATGCTTCTCTTTTGCCAAAATGGAGGGGAGCAGCTCCAATTCATAGGTCAATTATGAATTTAGATAAAGAAACTGGCATATCGATCATGCAAATAACCCCCAAATTAGACACTGGACCAGTTTTGATGAAAAAAAAGATAAAAATATTAAAAAATTCAAATTTTAACGATTTAAGTAATCAACTTTCTCTTTTAGGATCAAAAATGATAATAGAATCGCTTCAACTAATTGAAGACGGCAAAGCAAATTTCTTACCACAAAATGAAAACGAGGCTACTTATGCGAAAAAAATTAGTAAAGCTGAGGCTAAAATAGACTGGAGAGATAAGGCTGAGAAAATTGTAGCAAAAATAAATGCATTACACTTAAACCCTGGGTCATGGTTTGATCTAAATGGCTCAAGAATAAAAGTTTTAGAAGCAATAGAAATAAAAGCGAAAGGTGATCCAGGTGAGGTTTTAGACAACAATTTAAGTATTGCTTGTTTTGAGAACGCAATTAAAATTTTAAAATTAAAAAAAGAGGGAAAAAAAAGTATGGATGCTAATGAATTTCTTAAAGGTTTTAGAATAATTAAAGGTACAAAATTAGAGTAAGATGTTTAATTATCTTATAAAAATTGAATACGATGGCACAAGATACGTAGGTTGGCAGTCTCAAAAAAATGGAATTTCAGTTCAAGATACAATAGAGAAGATATTAAGAAAAGTTATCAACCAAAAGGTAAAAATTATAGGCGCTGGTAGAACTGATAAAGGAGTCCATGCAGAGGGCCAATATGCAAATTTTAAAATAAAAAAAAAAAATTGAAAACAATTTTAAATTTTTAAACTCGATGAATTATTTTTTACAGAAATATTATATATCAATCATCTCTCTCAAAAAAAAAAGATTAGACTTTCACTCAAGATATTCTGCAAAAAAAAGAGTATACAAATATAAGATTATAAATAGAGAAGGCTCACTCTCATTATTTAGAAATAGGGCTTGGCACATACAAAGGAAATTAAATGTAAAGTTATTAGAAAAAGGAGCTAAAATGTTCAAGGGAACACATGACTTTTCAACATTTAGGGCCTCTACTTGTGTTTCTAATTCTCCAATTAAAAAAATGGATTTTGTTAAAATAAAAAATTCAGGTGAGAACATTGAAATATTCTTCAAATCTAAGTCATTTTTACAAAATCAAGTAAGGTCAATGGTAGGTTGTTTAGAGCATCTATCAAGCAATAAATGGACTGTGAAAAAATTTAAAAAAGTTTTTAAATCTAAAAAAAGATCTAATTGTGCGACGCCAGCTCCTGCATGTGGTTTGTATTTATATAATGTTGAGTATTAGTTTAGTGTATTTTCTTGAAGCTGTATTTTTTTATTGAATTAAAAGAGATTAAAAACAATGAGACAAAATTTTCCAAAAAATTTAAATTGTTAAATTTTCTATTTATTTTCCATATCCATAAAACATTCTTAAGCGCATTACTTTGCATCGAGCCATGCCTTATTCTATAATTAGTCAAAAATTTATTTAGACAATAAGCGTATTTTGTTTTTTTAAGCACGGCACATTTAAAATAATAATCTTCACAAATGACTGTATTTGTGAATTTTACCCCATGAGTATACTTTTTTAATATCATCATAGTGCTAGTTGCGATCGAAGTGTTATGAATAAATTTATAGTAATCGTATTTTAACGGCGGATAAACTAATCCTTCACTATTACCAAAAGTTTTATAATTTGTATAAGAGAAAGCATAATTATTTTTTTTCATAAATTTATATTGTAAACTTAACTTTCTTTTTTCCCAAATGTCATCAGAGTCTAAAAATGCTATATACGAACCTTTTGCTTTTTGTAATGCAAGATTTCTGCAAAAAGCAGTACCTTTTTTTGTTTTTAAAAAAATTATTTTTATCTTTTTAAAACTTTTAAAACTTTTTAAAATATCGATTGTTTTACTGTTAGATTTATCGTCTACAATAATCAACTCCCAATCTTTGAAATTTTGTCCTAAAACTGATTTTATTGTTTTGTTTAAATATTTATCACTATTAAAGTTTGGCATTATAATACTTACTTTGGGAGTCATGCTAAAATTTCTCTATACATTATAAATTAATAAAATTAATTGTAATATTACACTTTCATTTATAAAATAACATCTTTAGAATAAAAATAATTCGTTATTTTCAAATGTTAAGAAATAAACCTAGATATATCACATTTAAAAAATTTAAAGATAAAAAAGGATTTCTCATTCCTTTCGAGTCAAGTAACGAGAAAGTATTAAAAGGAAATAAACTTCCAATAAAAATAAAAAGGATCTTTTTTTCATCCGGTAAAAAAAATTATTTCAGAGGTGATCATGCTCATAAAAGGTGCTCTCAATTATTAATATGTTTAAGAGGACAAATAAAAATAGAAACAATATTCAAAAATAAAAAACAATTTTTTAAAATCTCAGAAAATAAGATTAAAACTGTTCTCATCCCGCCTATGGTTTGGAATAGAATTTTCTTTTTAAAAAAAAATTCCTTACTTGGGGTGATTTGCGACTATAAGTATGACAGCAAAAAAGAATATATCCATAATTTTAGAGAATTTAAAAAGTTATCCTCGATAAAATGATAAAACCTTTTGAGTATAAAAGAGATATTAAAAAAATTAGAAAAAAGCTTTCTAATTCATTCAATCGTGTTTTAAACTCTGGCAGTTTAATCTTAGGACCTGAGGTTGAAAAATTTGAAAAAAATTTCTCTAAATTTATTGGAACTAAGTATGGAGTTGGTGTTGGGAATTGTACTGATGCGATTTATATTTCTTTAAAAGCATTAAATATTGGTTTAGGAGATGAAGTCATCACTGTTGCAAATACTGCAATTCCAACTATTACCGCAATTATAAACTCTGGTGCTAAGCCTAAATTTGCCGACATTGGAGAAGATCTCTTAATAAATTATAAAAACTTAGATAAATTGATAACAAAAAAAACTAAAGCTATTATCCCTGTTCATTTGTACGGTCAAACCTGTAACATGAAAGAAATATTAAAGTTTGCGAAAAAACACAAAATAAAGGTAATCGAGGATTGTGCACAATCTACTGGATCCAAAATTAATAAAAAGACATCTGGGTGCTTCGGTGACGTAGGATGTTTTTCATTTTATCCAACAAAAGTTTTAGGAGCTTTTGGAGACGGAGGATTTATAACTACTAATAGTAAGAATTTATTTCAAAAAATTAGAAACTTACGATACATGGGAATAGAAACTAACAAGAAAAATGATAAAAAGTACAGAGATTTATATTATGCATATGAGCAAGGGACTAATTCAAGACTCGACGAGATCCAAGCTGCTATGTTGAGTATAAAATTAAGTAAAATTAAAAAGTCAATAAAAACTAGACAAAACAATGCAAAAATTTATTTTCAGAATCTTAATGATAGCAATTTAATCCTACCAAATATTAAAAAAGAGGAATTTAATGTTTTTTACGAATTAGTAGTTAGGCATAAAAAAAGAGATAAAATTTTGTATCATTTAAAAAAGAATGGTATTAAATTGAAAATAACATATCCTTTTCCTATATATAAAATGAAACCTTATAAAAAATACGGGTCGAAGAAAATTCTTAAAAATACAGAAAAATTTTCAAAAGAAATTTTCTCCCTACCAGTGTATCCAGGAATAACAAAACAAGAAATATTGAAAATTTGTAATAAAATAAAGAACATTATTTAAAATGATCTCAGTAGTAATTCCAGTTTACAATGCAGAACATAGCATAAAAAAACTTGTTAGGAAGATTATTGAAGTTTTTAAAGAGATGGAAATTGAAATAATTTTAGTCAATGATGATAGTCCTGATAATTCACATCAAGAGTGTTTAGAAATTTTTGATGAAAATAAATTAAAAGTAAATTATATAAAATTAAGTAAAAATGTTGGGGAACATAATGCCATAATGGCTGGTCTTCGCTATGTTGCGGGAGACTGGGCGCTAATAATGGATGACGATTTTCAAAATCCTCCTGAAGAAGGATTGAAACTTGTACAATTTGCTTTGAAAAACGATTACGATATTGTTTATGGTGACTATGAAATAAAGCGGCATAGTTTTTTTAGAAATTTTATAAGTAAAGTAAATGATTTGACCGCAAATTTCATTCTAAAAAAACCAAAAGGCTTATATCTGAGTAGCTTTAAATGTATTAAAAAAGATCTATTAAAAAATATAATTTTGTATAGAGGTCCGTTCCCTTATATTGATGGTCTAGTACTATCTTTAACAAGGAAAATAGGATCAATTAAAACCACGCATGCTTCGAGAGCTGCAGGTAAATCCGGGTACTCTTTATCAAAGTTACTGAGCCTTTATGGTAATTTAGCAATCAACTTTTCTACAACCCCAATTCATTTATTTTCTTTAACAGGATTTCTAATTGCTATAGTAAGTGGTTTGTATGGTATTTTTATTTTTCTAGAGAAATTTTTAGATCCATCAACACCTATCGGGTATAGCTCAATCGTTACAACAATTGTTTTCTTTGCAGGACTACAATTAATTTTTCTTGGATTAATAGGTGAGTACATTGGTAAAATTTTGAAAAATGTAAACCAAGAAAAACAGTATAATATCGAACTTGAAAAACTTAAAGATGGAAAAAAATAGTTATTTTTACAAATTTTTATCTTTGCCAACTATTTATTCTTTTTCACAATTCATTATGTCTGCTAGTTCATTTAGGAGGCGAGTTGTTCAAAATTATGTAAATACAAAGAATAAAATTAAGATTTTAGATATTGGATGCGGACCTGCCGAAATACTCGAAAATTTCAAGAAAAAAAAAATTGATTATTATGGATTTGATACAAACCCTAATTATATCAATTATGCAAAAAATAAATATTTTGATCATAAACCTAATCTTTATTGTAAAAAATTTACTATAAAAGATTGTAATTTAATTCCAAAAGTAGACTACGTTTTACTTTTCGGTATTATTCACCATTTAAAAGATAAACAAATTAATCAGCTTTTATCATTATGTAAAAAAAGCTTAAAAAAAAACGGTAAATTATTAGTTATAGAACCTGTTTATCTTGAGAATCAAAATCCTATAGCTCGATTATTAATAAAATTAGATCGTGGCTCTAACGTCAAATCGAAAAAAAATTATGTGAAAATATTTAGAAAATTTTTTAATAAGGTTTTTACAAAAGTAACATTTCAAAACTTTATACCTTATACTTGGTTTGTAGTTATTTGTAGAAAAAATTAATAAAATTTATAAAGTAAATTATAATAATAAATATTTGAAAAAATTAAAAAAACCGCAAAATAAGAATAAATAAATAACGATTTTTGAAAATTTAATTCAATTTTTTTAGCAGCAAAAGTAAAAATTATTAAAAGCATAAGAGGATCAAAATACTCCTGGTACACAGGAGTTACAATTAAACTTAAAACTAAGAAAAATGATAATATGTATCTATCATTTTTTTTATCAAAAAATAAAACTAAAATTAATGATGAAACAAATATTGTAATTATCAAAAATATTTTTTGAAATAATAAATCTTGAAAAAATAATTTAGAAAATTTATAGAAGATACCATTTCCACTTGCCCATCTTATAGACTGATCGAATAAAAAATAAAAAGATATTAAATAAAAAAAAATGAAAATCAAAATAAGTAGATTTACTTTAGATTTAATATTACTGAGAATATTTTTTAGTGATTTTTTTTCAGAAATAAGGAAGGGAGCGACATAAAATGCCATAATCGTAATTGTGTAACCTATATTCACAACCTCTAGAGAAAACGCTCTATTTGATGCGTTTGACGGGATAATTGAACCCCAAATGTTCATTAAATAAATATATGGTAAAGCGAATAAAAAATACAAAAAAATTGCAAAAAACTTTTTAGTATTTTGATCAGAAAAAAATAATAAATAAATTAAACAAATTAAAGGAATTATTAAAAGTTTTTGATCAAAATAAAAAGTGAGACTGCTAAAAAAACAAATGGCTAAAGTACTACCAAAACTCAAGTGATTATCTGATGTATTACTACTAACTTTTAAAAAAAAAATATAAGTTAAAAGTAAAAAAATTAATCCATAATTTTCCTCTAACCCCCAATATGAGGAAGTTCTAAAAAAAGGACTTAGAAAAAGTATCGAAGTTGCAAATAATGCAATGCCTGTTGTATCATTTTTGTATTTTAAATTTACAGCTAGAAAAAAAAGTACGGGTAAGAATAGCGAGATGAAAAAAACTGACAATCTGAATTTATCTAAATCATAGGTAAAAGGGTTTATATACTTATGCAATATATAGGCTATCGGGGTCCTCCCAGCTATATAGTTTTCATTAATTAAACTCTCGTGTAATGAATTATTTAAAAATATTTGTAAATTAGACCATATTAACTTTAAATCACCAATATATGAACCTCCCCCAGCCGAGTTCTCATTTAAAAAAAATCCTATTAAGTAAGAAAAAATCGAAAGAAAAAGAAATAAATAATACATCTTATTATCTTTATGTGTTTCTCTAAAATTCATAAAATAGTATTTATATATTTTTTCTATTATTTTTATTTATTCTCCATCTCGAGCCTTCTCTTATGATAAATCCACAACAATTTTTTGAATGACATTTACATGGATAATCTTTGTAATCTTTGTCAAAACTAAAACCATAATCATAAGAGAGCTCCTCATTTTTTTTTATATTTTTTAAAGCAAAAATCCAGATCTTCATTCCTACACCAAATACCTCGCAATTAGGATCGCAAGAGTGATTTATCAATCTAGCAGTATTAAATTTAAAGTCTCCATCTAAATCGAATTTTTTATTAATGTTAAAGAGATAGATAGCTTTACCATTATCAAATTTAGGATCCATTTCACTTTTCTTTACAGAAATAATTTTCCCTTTGTATTCTATTATTTTTGTTCCCTTTGAAATATTGCTATTTGCATATAGACCTCTCTTATCTATTTTTGATTTTTTTATTTTATATAACTTCACTTAAAATACTCTAATAAAATATTGTGATATATTTTTGTAAGTTTTGACAGGTCAGATAATGAGACACATTCATCAACTTTATGCATAGTTTTATTAACCAAACCAAATTCTAAACAAGGTGAAATTTTTTTTATAAATCTTGCATCTGAGGTTCCACCCGTAGTTGAAAGTTTAGGATTAATTTTTGTTATTTTTTTAATAATTTTTTTTACCATTATTACTGTTTTTTCTGGTTTTGTTAAAAAAGCATCTCCGTTTGCCATATAATCTATTTTATAATTACATTTATTTTTTCTACATATTTTTTTTACAATCAAACTAACTTTTTTCTTTAAAGAGCTTGATGTGTGCAAATTATTATATCTTATATTGAATTGTGCTTTTGCTCTGGCTGGAATTACATTATGAGCTTTATTGTCTACGTCTATTGACGTAAACTCTAAATTAGAGGGCTGAAAATTTTTGTTACCTTTATCAAGCTTATTCTCCTTAAGCTTTTTACATATAACTATCATTGTATTAATAGGATTATTTGATAGATGAGGATAAGCTATATGTCCTTGGGTTCCTCTAATTTCAATTTTTCCTGAGAGACTACCTCTTCTCCCAATTTTTATCATTTCTCCAAGTTTAGTTGGATTTGTTGGCTCCCCGACAATACAAAAATCAATTTTCTCCCTCTTTCTTCTTAAATAATCTACAACTTTTTTTGTACCATTTATTGCGTAACCCTCTTCATCACCAGTGATTAAAAAACTAATTGACCCTTTAAACTTTCGATTTTTTTGCAAAAATTTACTTACAGCCGCTACAAAACAAGCTATTGAACTTTTCATATCGTTAGCACCTCTTCCGATTAAATAATTTTTTTTAATTGAGGGTTTAAATGGGTTTATTGTCCAGTCTTTTACATTTCCAGGCGGCACTACATCGGTGTGACCTGCATAACATAAGTTCGGTCCTTTTTTACCTATTCGCGCATATAGATTTTTTATTGGCTTACTTTTTTTGTCTTTGAATTCTAGTATTTTACAATTGAAGCCTAGACTTTTTAATTTTTTACTAAGAAACTTAATTGCTCCAGCATCTCTGGGTGTAATACTTGGAAATCTTATCAAATCTTTAGATAATTGTAATTCGTTTATTGTGGTCATTAGTCTCTCAGTAAGTCATTTATAGAAGTTTTGCTCCTAGTTTTTTCATCAACTTTTTTAACTATTACTGCGCAGTATAACGAGGGTCCATTAGGGTTAGATTTGTTAGGTAAGCTTCCGGGAACTACAACCGAATATGCGGGAACTTTGCCGTAATGTATTTTTCCAGAGTTCCTATCCACTATTTTCGTAGATGCACCAATGTAAACTCCCATTGATAAAACAGCACCCTCCTCAACTAAAACACCTTCAGCAATTTCAGATCGAGCACCAATAAAACAATTATCTTCAATAATAACTGGGCCAGCTTGAAGCGGTTCTAATACACCTCCTATACCTGCACCACCAGAGATATGACAATTTTTTCCAACTTGAGCACATGAACCAACAGATGCCCATGTATCAATCATTGTGCCTTCGTCTACATAAGCGCCAAGATTTACAAAACTAGGCATTAGAACTACATTTTTAGCAATGTATGCTCCTTTTCTTACAACTCCATTAGGAACGTGACGGTATCCAGCTTTTTTCCAATCTCGTTCTTTCCATTTAACAGTCTTGCCCTTAACTTTGTCATACCAAGTTGTATAAGGACCTTTCATCATTTCCAATTTATTAATTCTAAAGCTTAACAAAATAGCCTTCTTAATCCATTGGTTTACAATCCAACTTCCATTTAGTTTATTTGCTACTCTTATTTTTCCACTATCGACTAAATCAATGGTTTCATTTATAGCCCTTACTAATTTTTGATCAGACTTTGGACCTACTTTTTCTTTTTTTTCAAAACTTTTGTTTATAATTTTTTCTAGCCTATCGTAACTCATTAATCTCCTTTAAAAATTTTGTTAAGTTGTCGGTCTTATAATTAATAAAATCCGAGTCCGAGTATTTCGCTGCCCATGGTTCATCATTTTTTATCCAAACAGTCTTCATTCCTAATTCGTATGCTGGCTTTAAATTTCTTGCAATATCTTCAAAGAATATACAATATTGTGGCTCAATTTTGTAA
>MDSW01097932.1_pt1 | contig 12085 bp, 11 predicted proteins | sample 811171 | NCBI WGS metagenome assembly MDSW01 (sample SAMN05326641, study PRJNA326480) | marine metagenome | isolation source: seawater | place: Atlantic Ocean: North West | collected 2012
GACCTTGGAAGATGCGGTCGACCTGGTTTTGTATGCATTTACGAATGGCAATAGTGGCGATATTTTCGTACAAAAATCACCCGCATCTACAATTGAAACTCTTTCGCTCTCAATTAAAGACCTTTTTGGAAAACCAGATTATCCTGTCGAGACAATTGGGATCAGACATGGCGAGAAACTATTTGAAACTTTATTGAGTACAGAAGAGATGGCAGTCTCTGAAGATCTTAAACAATACTTCAGAGTAAAACCAGATATGAGAGATCTGAATTATGGTAAATATTATGAAGAGGGAGACACGAAGATCGCCCATAATGAGGGTTATAACTCTCATAATACAAAAAGACTGGATGTTGAAGAAACTAAAAACTTACTTCTTAAATTGCCACTAATATCTGAACTGCTTGAATGAAAGTTTTGGTTACAGGTGCCAACGGATTTATAGGGAAAAATTTTTGCCTTGCACTTATAGAGAATGGAATTGACGATATCATCAAGATAGATATCGATTCTTCAGAAGACGAGATTATCGATGGGATCAGAAAGGCGGATATAATTTATCATCTTGCCGGAATCAATCGGCCTAAGTCTGATCAAGAGTTTATTTCTGGGAATGTTGATTTTACAAGAGAAATAGTCGAGTTTCTCAAAGCTGAGAATCAAAATACTCCCATAGTTTTTAGTTCATCAACACAAGCTGACAATAACTCACCGTATGGAAAAAGCAAGGTTGATGCAGAAAATATAATCAGAGAATATTCCGAAGATGTTGGTTCGGATTATTATATATATAGGCTGCCAAATGTTTTTGGTAAATGGTGTATGCCAAACTATAATTCATTTGTAGCTACCTTTTGTCACAATATAGCTAATGACCTTCCAATTGAAGTTCATAACCCAGCTTCAGAAGTAGATTTGGTTTATATCGATGATGTTTGTGACTCATTTCTCTCACTAATAAAAAACAAAAAAGACAAGGGGTATAAGTCAATTGAGAATACCTATAAAACGACAGTGGGTGCAGTCAGCGAGGCACTTTATAAGTTTAAAGAAAGTAGGGAAAATTTAATCTCCGAGAGGGTTGGAAACGGTTTTTATAGAGCCTTATATGCAACATATATATCTTATCTTGACCCTGAGAAGTTTAGTTATGTTCTGGAAGCCCATGAGGATCCTAGAGGATCATTTTGTGAATTTCTAAAAACAAAAGACTCTGGACAGTTTTCTTTTTTTACAGCAGTTCCTGGTATAAGCAGAGGTGGACATTATCATCATACAAAAAGTGAGAAATTTTTAGTCGTTAATGGATCAGCTAAGTTTGTATTTGAGCATATCGTAAAGAAAGAAAGGTTCGAGATTGAGGTCGATAGCTCTGATCTAAGAGTCATACAATCTATTCCAGGCTGGGCGCATATGATAGAGAATACGGGCGATGAAAATCTTGTAGTAATGCTATGGGCAAATGAAATATTTAATCAGGACCAACCTGATACAATAGCTACTGAAATATGAGTAATAGAATGAAAGTTATGACAGTAATCGGAACTCGGCCCGAGATCATTCGGTTATCTAGAGTCATGCCAAAACTGGATCAGTATTGTGAGCATACCATTGTTCATACTGGTCAAAATTATGATTATGAACTCAATGAAATTTTCTTTAATGATCTTGGTATAAGAGCTCCTGACTATTTTTTAGAGGCTGCCGGCCAATCAGCTTCTGAAACCATAGGAAAGGTCATTATTAAGATGGATGAAATTTTGCGAAAGATTAAACCAGAGGCACTTCTGGTACTGGGCGATACCAATTCATGTTTATCAGTTATTCCTGCCAAAAGAAGAAAAATACCAATTTTTCATATGGAAGCAGGAAATAGATGTTTTGACGAGCGTGTACCAGAAGAAATTAATCGAAAAATCGTTGATCATACATCAGATATAAATCTCACCTATAGTTCCATCGCCAGAGAATATCTTATAGCTGAAGGCTTGCCAGCTGAAAGAGTTATTAAAATAGGAAGCCCAATGCTCGAGGTAATCAATCATCACCATGATGGGATATTATCTTCGAATATTTTAAATGAATTAGATTTAAAGCCTATGGAGTATTTCATAGTCAGTGCTCACAGAGAAGAGAATGTTGATTCTGAGGTCAATCTAAAAAAGCTTACCGATATTTTGAATGGCTTAGCAAGCAAATATAATTTACCAGTTTTAGTTTCTACCCACCCACGGACTTTAAAAAGGATAAAAGACGGCGGCATTAAAATGAATAAAAATGTCGATCTTGCAAAGCCTTTTGGTTATCTGGATTATGTTAACCTCCAAATTAATGCGAAAGCAACTCTGTCTGATAGCGGAACGATTACTGAAGAATCATCTATTCTCAACTTTCCCGCATTAAACATAAGAGAAGCTCATGAAAGACCAGAAGGTATGGAGGAAGCATCAGTTATCATGACAGGTTTGGATTTAGATGTTGTATTAAATTCACTTTTAATTTTAGATGATCAAAGAAGAGGTGAAGATAGACAATTAAAAGCAGTCAGTGATTATATGTCTCCGAATGTTTCAGATAAGGTATTAAGAATCATTTTGAGCTATACAAATTATGTCAATAGAGTTGTTTGGAAAAAATATTGAATGAAAATTCTTTTCCTCACTCAGTGGTTTGATCCAGAACCAACGCCAAAAGGTCTCGAATTTGTAAAAATGCTCATTACATTAGGTTATGAAGTCGATGTGCTTACATCAATACCCAATTACCCACTCGGAAAATACTATCCCGGATACAAATTCTCATTCATCCAGAAAGAAATCATGGATGATGTAAGTGTCTACAGAGTGCCGATATATCCAAGTCATGATTCTTCATCCATTAGGAGATTTTTTACTTATTTTACTTTTTGTATTTCTTCATTATTTTCTGGATTCTTCCTGTCTAAAAAAGCAGATTTGATTTATGCATACCATCCTCCACATGTAGGGTTCATTGCTTCTTGTATATGCAAAATTAGAAAGATACCACTTGTTCACGATGTTCAGGACATTTGGCCTGATACATTTTTATCAACTGGAATGATTAAGAATAAAATGCTCTTAAGGTTACTAAGCAAATTTTCACACTGGGTTTATTCACAGGCTGATTCATTAATTGTTATTTCAGATGGATTTAAGAACCTTCTGGTTGGTAGAGGCTTGCCAGAAGAGAAAATAAACCTTATATACAATTGGTCTGAGGAGCTTAAGCTGGCTGAGCCTCAAGAGAGGCAGAATAATCCAATAAAAGGAAACAAGAAGTTTAATTTTATGTTTGCTGGCAATATGGGCTCTGCTCAGAATCTTCATTTGCTTTTAAAAGCAGCAAAAGAGCTAATGGACTGTTCTCCAGACATACAGTTTAATTTCGTCGGAGATGGGCTAGAGTTGGCAACATTGAAAGAATATTCAGCAAAGCACAATCTTAAGAATGTCTTATTTATTCCAAGAGTGCCAATGAATGAAGTTGGAAGTTTCCTTTCATCTGCAGATGTATTAGTAGTTCATCTCAAGTCAGATCCTCTATTTGAGATAACTGTGCCTTCAAAAATACAAGCATATCTGTTTATTGGAAAACCTATATTGAACAATGTTTCAGGTGATGCAGAAAAAATCATTGAAAATGCATCTGCTGGTTTCACTTCAAGCTCTGGCTCTGTATCTTCTTTAGTTGATTCTATAAATAAGTTTCATACAATGAGTAAGAATGAGCTTGAAGCAATGGGCAAAAGAGGCAAAAATTATTATCAAAAGAATCTGTCACTAAATAATGGCACCTTAAGAACAGATTCCATTTTTAGAAAGCTGATTAAATAAAACTAAAAAAATAAAAAAAGTTAAATAATCATAAACAGGGGATAAAAATCTTTCTCTCAAATAAACCTATTATTATTAGGCAAATTGCAGACGGTCTATCGATCTTATTAGCTTGCCTCATGAGTAATTTATTTTTTTTGAGCAATTTGCAGATCATAGAAATATTGATTCCTACATTTAGCCTCTTTTTGCTTCTTGCTGTTGCTTTTTATCCTATATTTTTTTGGTTTGGTATTTACACCTTCCTCAGGAGTGCAACTAATAGCACTAAAGCAAAAAAGATACTTTTTGCATCTCTCGTAACAGCCATATTATTGGTTATTGTATTCCTAATTTTTAATAATTATTTTCAGCAAGATTTTAAACTTACTGACATCATTATCTCAGATATCAGTCTTGCTTGGTTTTTGAGTGTTCTGGGGATTATTTCATCTAGGTTATTGGCTTATTCATACCTCACTTCAAAAAGAGGCAGTAGCGACAGGAATCAAAGCAAAGATAAGATTCTTGTGATTGGTGGAGCAGGGTATATTGGATCCTCACTTATTGAGCAACTACTCAATAAGGGCTATAAGGTAAGATTGCTTGATTTATTTCTATTTGGAGAAGAGCCTATTTCTAATGTTATAAATCATCAAGACTTGGAGATAGTTAAAGGAGACTTTAGAAAAATAGATGATTTGGTTGTGGCTATAAGCGATTGTTATGCTGTTGTTCATCTAGGAGGGATTGTTGGAGACCCAGCATGTTCTGTTGATGAGAGACTTACAAAAGAGGTCAATCTTACAGCATCTAAAACCATTGGTATGATCGCAAAATCTGCTGGAGTAGAAAAGTTTATTTTCGCCAGTTCATGCTCGGTATATGGAGCACAAGATTCTATTCTCGATGAGGATTCAGATACTAATCCACTCTCCTTATATGCTAAGACTAAGATTGCTTCAGAGAGAGTGTTGAAAGATCTGAGTGATGCTTCTTTTAAGCCAATCTTCTTAAGATTTGGCACAGTTTTCGGATTTTCTGGTAGAACCCGTTTTGACCTTGTTGTAAATCTTCTAGCTGCTCATGCATTTTATAACAAGAAAATGACAGTTTTTGGGAAAGACCAGATTCGTCCATTTGTTCATGTGAATGATGCTGCAAGGTCGATTTTATGTGCTCTTGAGTCAGATATGAATATTGGTCAAGACTTAGTTTTCAATATAGGATGCGATGAGCTTAATGTTACATTATATCAGCTTGCTCAAATGATTCAGAAGCGAATTCAGGATTCTGAGATTAAAATTGAAAGTGGAGGGGATGACGCAAGAAATTATCATGTTTCCTTCAAGAAAGCGGAGAAGTATTTGAACTTCAATGCCAAATGGACATTAAACGAAGGAATAAATCAGGTTATTAATAAATTGGAAAATGGAGAGATCGAAGACTATTCTTCATCTAATCATAGTAATGTAAAACACCTCCATGAAGAGGGCTTAAAAGTTCTTAATGAGGAAGATAGTTCTGATTGGGAAGCCATGCTTCTCGAAGAATCATATACTTAAAATAATATATAAAAATTTATATTGAGCTGGAATTAAAATGAAAAACTGGACAGATATCATATTAGATAATCCTGAAATGTGGCCTGATGGACATATTGTTGAATTAGAGGAACCATTTGAGGACGAGCGGGGTTTTATACAAATGCTTGTAAATACTCCTATTAAGAATGTCACATTGATTAAGTCAAATAAAGGAGCAATCAGAGCCAACCATTACCATAAGACTGATTGGCATTATATGTATATGTTTGAGGGAGAGTCAGATTATTACTATAGACCTGCTGAAAGCAATGAAGAACCAAAGAAAATCGTTTGGAGAAAGAATCAATTAATATTTACGCCACCGATGGAAGAGCATACAACTGTATTCACGCAAGAGAGTTTATTTATAGCAATTAGCAGAAATCCTAGAGATCAGGAAGCATATGAGGCCGACGTTAAGAGAGTAGAATTGATTGATCCTGAAAGTGTAAAGCTTTGACTGATAACCTTCATTATCAACTCAATAAATGTAGACTGTGTGGGTCTTCAGACCTATCAAATGTAATAAGTTTGTCACCCACTCCAGCTGGAAATAATTTCTTAACTGAGTTTGAAAAGAGCCAAAATGATGAACCAGTTTTCCCATTAGACGTAAATTTTTGTGGGAAATGTTTCCATTTACAGTTAGGACATATTGTTGATCCTGATCATCTTTTTAAGAACTATCATTTTGTCAGTGGAACATCAAAGGTGAATATAAATCATTTCGATCATTATGCAGAGAAAGTAATATCAAGGTTCAACCTCAAGGAAGGATCTTTAATCCTTGATGTCGGTTCAAATGACGGTACTTGCTTGAGATCATTTCAAAAAAGAGGAATGAAAGTTTTAGGTGTTGACCCTGCAGATAATGTTGCAGAGATTGCGAATAAGAATGGTATTGAAACAATAGCTGACTATTTTAATCAGGATCTTGCAAAATACATAAGGGAAAATTATGGAGTACCAAGCCTTATAACATCTCATAATGTTCTTGCCCATGTTGAAGATTTTTTAGGAGTCATGAATGCAATAAAAACTCTAATGGATGACGAATCTATATTTATTTTTGAAGTAGGTTATTTTTATGACGTTTACGATAATCTTTGGTTTGATACCATTTACCACGAGCACTTGGATTACCACACAGTTTCACCTCTAAAAGATTTCTTTGATGTAAATGAGATGAATCTATTTGATGTAGAAAGAGTGGATATTCAGGGAGGCTCTATTAGAAACTTCGTTCAACTGAAAAATGGCTCAAAAAAAATCGAACCAAGTATTGATGAACTAATAAAACTTGAAAGTGCTAAAGGTTTGCATCAAGCACAGGGAATAATGAATTATCAGTCCAGAATAGATGATATAAAGGGTGAACTTATTAAAATGCTTAAGGATATTAAAGAGTCAGGCCATTCTATAGCAGGCTATGGTGCTCCAACAAAATCGACTACTCTAATGAACCATTTTGAACTGGGGAATCATCTTATTGATTATATAATTGATGACAATGAGCTTAAACAGAACAAATATAGTCCACTTCTACACATACCTATTGTTTCAAAAAAAGAACTAAAAAAAGATTCTAAGCCTGATTTTCTAATAATACTGGCATGGAATTTCGCAGAGTCTATAATTGATAAGGTTAAGAATGAGGGAAATTTTGAAGGGAGTTATATTATTCCACTCCCAAAACCAATAATCTTAAAAGACTAGAAATGAAACTTCCAAGCAGATCAACAATTTTAATAATTGCGCCACACCCTGATGATGAAGTACTCGGTTTAGGAGGAGCGATCAAGAAATTCTCTGATTTAGGCCATGATGTCATAGTCCTTTTGGTTTCAGGGCATTTGCCACCGTTGTATGAAGAGGGTGTTTTTGTCGAACATAAGAAACAAGCATTGTCTGCTCATAAAATTCTTGGTGTCAAGGAATCTATATTCTTAGAAATTCCAGCGACTTATGTAAGAGACGAGAGTGTTGCTGAACTTAATGGAAAAATTTACAGCGTATTGAAAAATGTTAGTCCAAACATCGTATTCATACCATTTCCTGATAGGCATATAGATCACCAAGTAATATTTGAAAGTAGTATGGTCGCTATTAGACCTGTTTATGATGGTAAAAAAATTGATATAGCTGCTTCTTATGAGGTTCTGTCTGAGACCCATTGGAATGCTCCTGCAATAGAGCCAGCATTTAATCCAAATATTACAATAGATATATCCGACCAAATTAAGGATAAGATGAAAGCATTGGAATGCTTCGAAGGGGAGATTATGCCATTTCCAGGACCAAGGTCTATCGAAGCAGTTGAAGCATTAGCAAAGTTCAGAGGCACCCAAGCTGGTTTTGCATACGGTGAGTCTTTGCAGTTGCTTCGAATGAAGTTATGAAGTAATCAATCATTCGGTCTTTCTTTTGCCATTTTTGGACCATAAAGATAAAAAAGTATTGATAACGGCATACATGTAATTAAGGTTATGTAAAAACCATAATTTGGAAAATTATAACTTAGAATACTCATTGGAATTGTCCAGATCATGCTGATCATTATTGAAAATATGGCTGGCTTATGATGTTTGCCTGTTCTTATTATTATTTGTTGATAGGCATGAAGTGAATGATGAGACTTAAAGACATTTTCCCTTCTTATAAGCCTAACAATTAAAGTTATAGTTGTTTCAACATAGAAGATTGATAACAAAATTAGCCAAGTCCAGATTGTATTTATTTCATTAGAGAGACTGTTCACTATTATAATTGAATAGATTGAGCCAATCATCAGCGAGCCACTGTCTCCCATAAATACTTTTGCTGGAGACCAATTAAAATAAAGAAAACTAATGTTTACTGCACTCAGCATCCATAGAACTAAGGCGATTGAAATGTTGCCGCTTGAGTAACAAAATATACCACCAGTTAATGAGAAGATCAGACTATTAGTTGATACCAAACCATCTGCTCCATCAATGAAATTGAATGTATTAATTAACCAAGTTAACCCAAAGAAATATATTGGAATCATTATTACTGGATTTCCATAAGAGAAAGTAATGGCATCAAAGCTCCATAGCAGAAAAGCAACAAAAGCAAATTGAACCAATAACCTTGTTATCGACCTCAAAGAATAAATATCATCCAAGAAACCGACAATCATCATAATGCCTGATCCAAGAACGAATGATATAACTAGCTGCTGAGATAAGCCTTGAAAATAATGAAAAATAAGAATCATTATTAGGTATGCAAATCCAAATGCGATGCCGCCTGACGTAATTACTATATCTTGTCTCACACCACCTACATGAGGTACTGATTTAAATCCAAACTTATTTGCAACAATTATATAGGACTTAACAAATACTAATGTTAGAAAGCATGTAGTTAAAATGTATACAAATATTAGGGTTTGATCATTGATCATTGAGTATAAATACAAAAAAGTTATAGGGCTAAATTATATACTTAATGCTATTAATTGGATATTTTCTCTTTATGAGTACTGAAAATGAATCTTGTGAGATTATAATTATAGGAGCTGGAATAGTTGGTCTTGCTATAGCAGCTTATCTCTCTAGCATGAAGAGAGAAGTAATCGTACTTGAGTCCGAAAAAGACATCCTACAACATGCAAGTAGTCATAACTCAGAAGTAATTCATTCAGGAGTCTACTATCCAAATGATAGCCTTAAGGCTAATTTATGTGTGGAGGGTAATGATCTTTTATACGCTTATTGCAAGAGCAAAGGAGTGGCCCATAAAAAAATAGGAAAGCTTATTGTTGCTTCCCATGAAGAAGAGTTAGATGTCCTAGAATCATTATCTTTTAATGGCGAAAAGAATGGTGTCAAGGGTTTGAAAATTCTTGATCAATCACAGATAAAAGAAATAGAGCCACAACTGAAAAGTAAATATGCACTTTTGGTAGAGTCTACTGGTGTAATTGATAGTCATGAATTTGCACTTAGCCTTATGGCAGAAATCGAGAGTGCAGGCAACCATGTTATTACTCTGAGCCCTGTGAAAGATGCAGCAAGAGAAGATAAAAAGTGGAAAATAAAAGTTGGGGGCGAAAGCCCATTTGAAATTAATTCAAAAATACTGATTAACTCTTCAGGCTATAATTCAGTAAATCTTGCTAGGCAATTTGGAGTCAAATCAATGCCATCGTTGACCTTTGTTAAAGGACATTACTATAAATATCATGGTAAAAATCCATTCAGCCATCTTATCTACCCCATACCTGAAAAAAATGGTTTAGGGATACACACATCAACAGATACGGCAAATACATTAAGATTTGGACCGGACGCTGAGTTGATTAAAAAGCCAGACTATATTTTCAATCATTCTAATGAAAGGCTATTAAATTTCACTGAATCAATAAAAAAATATTTCAAAGGCTTTCAAAAAGATCTTCTTCATGAGGATTTCTGTGGAGTCAGGGCACGTCATGGCAATAATCATAACGAAGCTGATTTTTCAATCTTATTTGAAGAAGACCATGGCATTCATGGATTGATAAATCTAAGTGGTATAGAGTCTCCGGGACTTACGTCAGCTTTATCAATTGCAAAATATGTATGCAGAAAAATATAAAGTATTAGTCTTTTATTTCATCTAATATTTTTGAAAGTTTAAGGAGTCTATCTTTTTCTTTTGTTCGCTCTCTTTTGTTACTTAAAAATTTAACGAAATAATTAAACATAGATACAAAATGATTATTGCTGTCACAGTTAATTTCAGATTCAAACCCAAATTCATCTTTTAAAATGATTTTTGGAGAAAAATCTTCAGGTTTAGAAAATATCTTATCTGTATAGATTGAGCTATTAGTTGTTAATATATCCAATTCATTTCTATACCCAGAGCCCATACCCCAATGGGCATTACATATAACCCCTGATTTGAATTGAAATACTGCAAATCCACTTGTATCGATAGAATAACCATCTTCAGAAAAATTTCTTTTCAATAATAATTCTGAATCCTCGTCACTCAATAATTCATGAATTATTGAAATTGGATATACACCAATATCCATCAATGTAGACCCACCCAGTTTTGGATCATATCTGAATCCTGGTTCATTAGTATGTGGCAAAGTAAAAAGAGAATTAATTATTTTAATATCTTCTTTTTTATTTGAGCCCAAAAACGTTTTGATAAATTCAAATTGAGGATGATAGAGATACATTAAACCCTCAGCGATGCTCAAGTCATTTTTTTCAGCAATATGAGTTATGTCCTTAGCTTCATTGAAATTTGTAACGAAAGGCTTTTCACACCAAAAGTGTTTTCCTGATTCTAGTATGCACTTACCTTGTTCATAATGTAATCCCGGTGGAGTTGCTACGTAGATAATCTCTAAATCATTATCTGATAGCATCTCACCTTCGGTTTTATATGAGATACAGTTATATTTATCTGAATAAGTATTTCTTGTATCACTATTTCGTGAATACAGACCATGCAAAAGAAAATTATCTGATTTCTCTAGAGCAGGAAGAATATTTTTTATTGAATGCTTGCCCAATCCCCAGACTGCTATTTTATTCATTTTATATACGATCTTATTATTATTTTTTACGCTGAACACTCACTTGCCTTATTCTTGACAATGTGAGTTTATCATCTGGGGCATCTTCAGTGATTGTTGAGCCTGCTCCAATAAAAGCATTTCTTCCAATAGTCAAAGGAGCTATCAAATTAACATTAGATCCAATATATGCCCCAGAACATATAACTGTCTTTTGAGCATCATTTCCATCATGATTGCAAGTAATTGTTCCAGCTCCAATAATCACATTATCTTCAATATCAGCATCACCAATAAATGCCATGTGATTTATTTTGCAAGATTTTCCAATGATAGAGTTTTTTATTTCAACGAATGAACCAATTTGTGAACAATCACCAATTTCAGTTCCTGATCTCAGTCTGGCATAAGGTCCAATTATAGAATTATCATAAATAATCGAGTTTTTAACCAATGAGTAATGTTTAATTTCAATATCAGAACCTATTACAGAATCAATTATTGTTGAATTAGCTCTAATATTCACATTACTTCCAATAGTTATATCACCTTCAAAAACCACATTACTTTCTACTACTACATTACTGCCAGCATTTATTTCACCATTGATATAGGTAGTCCTATGGTCAAGAAATTTAATTTTATTTGTCATAATTTATTTTTTGTAGTCGACATTAATAATATTAAGAATTTTACTAACTAAATCATCATTTGCAGCGGCAATGAAACTTGGATTTAGAATGCTATCTGACTTATTGTATTTTAAATTTGACCCATCAATTGCTTTAACGGTACCTCCAGATGATCTAATAATCGCTTCACCAGCTGCTGTATCCCATTCGGATGTTGGCCCTAGTCTTAAATAACAGTCTGCTTCTCCTTTAGCTATTATGCAAAACTTAAGTGAGCTTCCAATGCTTAGTTTTTTATGATCTCCAATCATTCTGAGAATATATTTCAAATCATCACTCGGATGTGATCTGCTACAAACAATTTTTATTTCTTGATTAGATTTTGGGGAAGCATTAATTTTCTGTATATCTGAATTTAGATCACCTTCTAAGTAATAGCTTCCAATCAATTCTCCACCCCAATATGTTTGATTTAAGCAAGGAGCATGA
>MDSW01031480.1_pt1 | contig 12084 bp, 8 predicted proteins | sample 811171 | NCBI WGS metagenome assembly MDSW01 (sample SAMN05326641, study PRJNA326480) | marine metagenome | isolation source: seawater | place: Atlantic Ocean: North West | collected 2012
GGAGCATGTATGACATCCGCAGCAAATCAAAATCCTTCCCTCACATACATGGCTTTAACTGCACGAGCAGCAAATCACGCAATTAATGAGTTAAAAAAAATGAATATTTAATTATTTAAATTCCTATTAGATATTGAAGTTTTAAAAAAAATTGTGATCGATTAAAATCTAATAGTTCTGGTCTGTTAAACTCATCATCAAAAGGAACAGTTCGCTGATTGCCACCAAAGTAAAAGATAGTTGACGGATTTGGATTCCACTGAATTAAAGGTTGGATAAAAAATCTTTCATTGAATGAATTGTTTTCTGCTATTAATCTAATGTTTAAAAAATTATTAAACTGATAATTGACCCTAACTCGCGAGATCGAGCCGTCAAAATAATCTTCATTATCGTTTTTTTTAAGCCTTGATGTTCGATATGAAGGTGTCACACTTAAATTATTACTGAGCTGGAATCTAAGACTAAAACTAGTGGATAGAAGTTTTCCAGGGCGTGGTATTGATTCATTATAAGATAAATCCTGCCCCCACTGAATCTCAGACCTAAAATTAAACAATTCATTTGGTGATGATCTTATAGCTAATTCGTGTAAACCTAGGTTTTTAAAGTCATATCCCAAGTAATTAAAAAAAGTATCTAAATCGTAATTATATGCAATTGAAGAATTTCCATAAAAGTTTGCACTTCCGGCAAAATTAATTGAGATTAGATTTAATTCATTGTCGAAATTCCTCCGAATATCAAAGTCATTTGAAAATTCGAATTCTCTTAAGAATTTTCCATTAAAAATGTTGTTATATGTATTAGTAAATGAAAAATGTTTTTGATTATTCCTAGTTATAATTCCTAGATCTGATTGATGGTTTGGTGAAAGCTCTCTATATTCTAATATATTTTTAAAATGTTCTGTATTTCTTGAAATAGTAAAGAAAACTGAATGACCTTGAAATTTTTCTCCATCTAAATTTAAAGTTCTTCCGTAACGACTATCATCGTTATTAATTGACTCAGAAATTGGCTCCAGATTATAATTTTTAAAAAGTTCAAATAAAATTCTCCATGTACTATTAAGATCTATTTGTCCATCAAAACCAAATAAGCTTCCATAGCTATTGTTTTCATATACTCTATTGGAACTAATAAAACCAAGTCTTGATCTGTTTTTAATTCTCTGATATCTAATTAATGCCAAATATGATTTATCTAAATTCGCTTTCACGGATTTATCCTCTCCACCGACAAGGTATGTTGTTTCATCATCAAAAGCAGTTAAAATAAAAAACCTGGAATCTTTTTTTTGACTCAATAATTTGGAAGCAAAAATTGGTTTGGAAATAGATCTAGAATAAAAAATATCTTGATTGAAATTCACAATATCCATTCCTCTATTAAAAAAAGGTCTTCTCTCAGGATACTGAAGGGTGACTGGGGAATTTACATCTATCAAACTTACGTCTGCCTCAACTTGAGAAAAATCTGGATTAATTGAAATTTCTAGGGATGTATTTTTTGACAAATCTAAATTTAATCCTAAACCAAGTCTCTCAAATGATTTTCCATATTTAATTTTGTCAATTGGATTAATTTTTTCACCGGAAAATGAGGAAAACACATATGGTAATATCTCATTCCTTTTTTCAATTTCAATATTTTTAAATTCGAAAGGATCAGTAGTTTGACATATCAAACACAAATTATCCCGATCAATCTTTTGGCTACTATTTTCGTGTAGCAGACCATCTGAATAGTATCTCCTTCTAAACCTCATGTTCCATATTTGGTTACTATTATCCTCAAAAGCTATTTCAGAGAAAGGCACCCTCATTTCAACAACATATCCCTCATTATTTATTTTTCCAACAGATTCATAATTTATGTTAAAATTTACATCGAATGTAGCTCTAGGACCAAAATTCTCATATAAAAAATCAAATTGACTACCCATTGGATTAACTGCCAAACAAACATTACTCCTAGCATCTCTAAATGTATCAATGTGGGCAATAATTACATCATCTGTCCAAAATCCTTTGGCATCTCTTGATCTTATTGAGGCTCGTATATTTTCTGGATCTTCAAAAGCCTGATAAGCAATAAATAATTCCTTGCCTGAGTATAATATATAAACAAGTGTCTTTTTCATAGTCGGCACATTATTAGCAGGCTCAATTTCAAATTCAATTGGAATAATTTTTGCATTTTGCCAAACACTTTCAGATAAATCACCATCAATCTGAATATCTCCTGAGTCAATTTTATTAACTAGAAATGTGTCTTGGGATAGAAGTTTGAATAATGAAAAAAATAAGAATATATTAACCTTAAAAAAAAGATATTTCAATTTTTAGAATTTTATAAAACTAATTTGTCGTCTACTTTTTCTTGCCAATCCATAATTTTTTTCCGTAAGTCCTCAATAGAATCCCTGTATATGGGATTATAATAAAGATTGTTTTTTTCTTCAGGATCATTTTTTAAATCATATAATTCAGATAAATCGAAATCTTGAGCACTTAAACTTAGTTTTAGTCCATTAGGTGTAACAATAGTTCTAATATTTTGCATCATGGCCCTTCTACAGTCTTCTAGATTTTGTGGACAATCATCATAATTTTTTCCATTAGTTGGTTTGCCATCTTCAGAAAAGTCAGTATTCCATTCTATAAAAACATTACGTGAAGTAAAATCTAGCAAGCTTTTTCCTGGAAGAAAACTTGGTATTGGCTTACCAAAACATTTTAGTAATGTCGGAACAATATCAATTTGACTTACTGGATATTTAATTTTTCTAGGATTATACCCAGGAACTTTAATCATTAGAGGAATTCTTGATGAGGCCTCATACATAAATCTTTTTGGGGAAATTCCAAATTTCCCCATCATCCTTCCATGTTCACTTGTAAAAACAACTATGGTATTTTTATCTAGACCCAACAAACGTAATTTTCTTAATATTTTACCAACAGATAAATCCACTTGGTGTACAAGACCCCAATATTTTTTCATCTGTTCCTTCAAAATTGAAATTTCGTTGTCTAAAGAGAGTTTAACACCTGAAGATGTTTCATTAATTCTTATAATTTTATTTCTAAGTGGTTCATTTTTCGGTACAAATTTTCCATATGTATTGTCAAGCTCAATATCATTTATGTCGTGTAAATCATTAAAAGGCCCATTAACAGGTGTATGTGGTTCTAAAAAACCCAAATAAAGAATAAATGGATTTCCTTTATTATCATCAATAAACTCGACTGCTTTTTCTTCTATAAAACTTGATTTTGTATGCTCATATGGAAGATTTGTGCAAAAATTTCTTGAAAAAGTTCCTCTTCTTTTTGAATCAGGTTTGTAACCTTTTTCAATTAACCATTTATGATAATCACTGTAACGGGAGGAAATACCTGCTTCGGCATCCTCTTTCCAATGATATCCATCCTCCATACTTATCATTTTATCAAAACCATGAGAAGGATCTAATTCTTTACCTAAATGCCACTTTCCAATGTAAGCAGTTTTATATCGGCCATCCCCTAAAAGTTGTGGGAAAGTAGCTATGTTATCATTTAAAGGAATTTTATTTTGTGTAACACCTGTTTGATGTGGATATAATCCAGTCATTATCGATGATCTATTTGGAGAGCAAACTGGCTGAGCTACATATGCATTCTCAAAAACAATAGCTTCTTCTCCAAGTTTATTTAAATTAGGTGTTATAATTTTATCGTTTCCATAATGTATTGAAGTGTCATAGCGTTGTTCATCAGTTAAAATAAAAACTAAATTAGGTTGAGCTTTTAAATCATTACATAAAAGAAACAATATACTTGAAATGATGAAATTTTTAAGCATTGAATTTTAAATTAGAAATAAATTATGTCAAATTTAAATTGAAAAATAAAATTATTCATGTTTAATATTAAATTTTAATTTGAATTTAATGAACAAATAATTTTGATATTTGAACTATATTTGAAATGATTTGAGATGTATTTTTTTTCTTTTAATACTGTATATTATTTCTTGTAAAAAAGAGCAAGAGCCAGATAATTGTGTTGATCCATCCAAAATAAATCTCAGTCAACCTTGCATAGAGATTTATCAACCTGTTTGTGGTTGCAATCTTAAAACCTATTCTAATTCCTGTTTCGCTTCAATTAATGGGATAAATGAATGGACAGAGGGAAAATGTAATAACGATTAAGATGGTCGACAAAAACAACAAATGGTTCTGGCCAGTAACTTTTTTTTTGATTTCTATAATTTTAACCTTTTTGACAAAGATTTGGTTTCTAATTCTTTTATTTCCCTTAGGGTTAATTAATTTTAGAAATAACGGTAAAAATTGATTTAAGATGAAATTGATGCATTTGTTTTATGGTCTATTTTATATAATTGGGTTAATTAGTCATGCACAAATTAACCCGAATAATATTGAAATTGTTAGGGATGATTATGGAGTCCCACACATTTTTTCAAAAACAGATGCTGAGCTAGCCTATGGACTTGCATGGGCTCATGCTGAGGATGATTTTAAAACTATTCAACAAGGTTATCTTGCGGGGAATTCGTTACTAAGTCATGTTGAAGGTAAAAAAGCTCTTGGAATAGATTTTATTTCACAATTTATTGGAAGCGATCGACTTTATGAAAAAAAATATTTATCAGATGTTAGTGAAGAATACAAAAAAATTCTTAATGCATACTGCGAAGGCATAAACCGTTTTGCAGAATTACATCCTGATCAAGTATTAAGCAAAAAACTATTTCCAATAAATACTAAAAGCCTTTTTTTATATGGTCAACTCCAGCTTTTTGTCTCGTCAAAGGGTGATTTTTGGGTAAAAAAAATCTTGAAAAATAAACTAAATTATGAGCCCGTAAAAGACATTGTAAAAGGATCAAATACCTTTGCTTTTAATAGTGCAAAAACCAAAGATGGAAATACCTATCTTGCAATAAATACTCACCAACCTCTCGATGGACCAACTTCATGGTATGAAGTTCATTTATGTAGTCAGGAGGGAACAAACATTATAGGCGCTTTATTTGCTGGAAGTCCAAATGTGTTAATTGGAGCCAATAGAAATATTGCATGGGCCCATACAGTTAACATTCCCGATAAAACTGATGTTTTTGCACTAGAAATGCACCCAAAGAAAAAAAAATATTACCGAGTTGATAATGAATATTTAAAACTTAAAAAATACAAGGCTAAGCTTCTAGTTAATGTGTTAGGTATCCCCTTTAAGGTTAATAGAAAATATTACGAAAGTATATATGGTCCTACTCTAAAAAATGATTCAGGATATTACTCTGTAAGAACTCCCTCACTTTTTGAAATCAAAGCCCTGGAGCAGTGGTGGAGAATGAATAAAGCAAGAAATTTCACAGAATTTTATAATATATTAAAAATGAAAGCTCTTCCTGGATATAATATTGGTTACGCAGATAAAAATGATACAATATTTTATATCTCTAACGGTCTAATCCCAAAACGAGCCGAAGGATATGATTGGGCAAATGTTGTTCCAGGAAATACAAGAGAAACACTATGGACAACTACTTATGATATAGAAGAATTACCTCAGGTAATTCAACCAAAATCGGGATATTTCTATAATGCTAACCACTCCCCATTTAAATCAACTGATTCACTTGAAAACCCGAAAAAAAATGAGTTTTCTGAAAATATGGGGTTTGAGCTTTATGATAATAATCGTTCAACAAGACTAAAAGAACTTATAGATCAGTATGATAAATTAGACTACTCAGAATTTAAAAAAATAAAATTTGATAAAAAATTTCCGAATCCATTTAACTATAGTTGGATGGATATTGACTCATTGTTTTTAATGAATCCCCCAGATTATCCAAAGATTGAACCTATATTAAAATCAATTCAATCCTGGGATAGGATTGCATCTGCAGAATCATATGGAGCAGGTGCCTATGGGGTTTTGTACAGTAAACTGAGAAAATATTACAATAATTTACCAGATCCAAAAATATTCACAACTTCAGTTTTAGAAAAGGCATTGACTGAATCATTACAACACATAATTAAATATTTTGGCTCTAATGAAGTTAAGCTTGGAAGCTTTCAAAAATTAGTTAGAGGTGATAAAGAATTACCAATTTTTGGCTTACCTGATGTAATATCATCAATGGGAACAGCACCATATAAAGAGGGAATGCGAAAAGTTGTAAGTGGTGAATCATATATAGAGTTGGTAAAATTCACTAAGGAAGGTGTTGAAATTGAATCAATTATTTCATATGGAAGTTCAGATCATAAAGAATCTAAACATTTTAATGATCAAATGGAATATTATGCCAACCAAAAAACAAAAAAAATGACCTTTGATAAAAGAGAAATTTATAAAAAGGCAAAAAAAGTATATCACCCAAAATAATTAGATTTTTATTGCCCTAGCATATAACTTCTCATAATTAACAACAATCTTGTTAATATCAAATTTTTTGCAGCTTTCGAACGCTTGTTTTTTGAATCTTTCATGAATTTCTGGATCTTTAAGAATGGAAATCGATTTTTCTGCCATTGAATTTATATCACCTACAGGACATAAGTAACCTGAGTAACCATTTTCTACAACCTCAGGCAAACCTCCAGTATTAGAACATACAACTGGAACACCATGAACCATAGCTTCTAATGCTGCAAGCCCAAAACTTTCTTTTTCTGATGGAAGTAAAAAAAGATCTGAAAAAGATAATATTTGATCAACTTCATTACTGTTTCCAAGAAAAATAACAGCTTCATTAATGTCATTAGTTTTACAAAAACGCTTTGCTTTCTGTTTTTCGGGACCATCTCCAACCATAATTAGCTTAACATCAAACTTTTTTCTTATTCTTTTAAATACTTTTAAAACATCGATAACACGCTTTAATGGCCTGAAATTACTGATGTGAGTAATAACAAATTGATTTTTTGAGGCTATTATTTCTTTATTGATTATTTTACTATTAATTATTTTTGATAAATCGATAAAATTAGGAATAACATTAATTGGTTTGTCTACATTTAATAAGCGAACAGTATCCTTTTTTAAGCTATTTGATACTGCAGTAACAAATTCGGAATTCTTAATACTAAATTGAACCGCTCTTTTATAAAATGGGTGACTTCCTACCAATGTTATATCTGTTCCATGAAGTGTGGTAATCATTGGAAGATAAATCCCCTCGTCCTCTAATATTTTTTTTGACATATAAGCAGCATACGCATGAGGGATTGCGTAGTGAACGTGAAGCAATTCAATCTTGTGTTTCTTTACAATTTCAACTATTCTGCTTGAAAGTGCTAATTCATAAGGTTGATATTTAAATAAATCATAAGTAGGCACGTGTACCTCATGAAAATGAAGTAAAGGTGTCAAATTCTGAATTCTTACGGGTTGTCTGTAGGTAATAAAATGAATTTCATGTCCTTTTTTTGATAAATAAAGACCTAATTCAGTCGCAACAACACCACTACCCCCAAATGTAGGATAGCAAACTATAACTATTTTCAATTTTTTTTATTTAATTAAAGCATCATAAATAAGTTTTTGCATCCGTGTTCTAACATTATGTTTGCTTAATAGGTTGTTAGACATTCTAGGGTATGTTCTATTTGATAAAAATACAAAAATCAGATTTTCCTCAGGATCAGCCCATGCATATGTACCAGTAAATCCCATATGTCCAAAACTTGAAAAGCTCACACAGCCGCAGGTTGACCCTTCACCTTATAATTGAGGCTTATCAAAACCAACCCCCCTCCTATTACCCTGATTACAGTAATGGCATCTATTAAATTCATCAAAGGTTTCTGATTTAAAAAACTGACTTCCGTTTATAAATCCTTTATTCAAATAAAGCTGCATGATTTTTCCTACTTCAGCAGCATTAGAAAAAAGTCCAGCATGGCCTCCAATACCACCCTGCATAGCAGCTCCCATATCGTGTACATAGCCCCTAAGTTTAATATGTCTAAAATAATTATCCTTTTCAGATGGAATAATCTCGCCTTCTGGAATTTTTTTTAGAGGGCTAAATAATGTTCTTTTTAGTCCAATTGGATCATAGAAATTTTCTTGAACAAGTTGGTCCAGGGATTTATTATTTTCTTGTTCAAAATAATATTTAAATAAGTAAAAAGGTAAGTCGGAATATTTATATTTTATTGAATCTGAAATAGTGCTATTATAAATCATATCTTTCATTTCATTCCTAAAGTTCTCTTTTAAATAAAGTTGATTGGTAACAGGTATATTGAATGAACCCCTCTTAATTTTTCTGTAATATTTTTTTCTGGGTTTATTGAGACGATTGAGAGTTTTTTTATAAAAAGGAATCCATGGAGAAAAACCTGCATAATGAGATAAGGCTGACTTGACACTTATATATTCTTTGTTTGTATTTTTTAATTCAGGTAGAAGATCAGATAATTTACTCTCAAGTGTAAACTTTTTATTTTCTTTAGCCTGAATGATTAAAGGAAGAGTTGCTATGATTTTAGTCAAAGATGCTAGATCATAAATGTGATGATTTTTTACAGCTATCTTCTTTTCGTAAGTATGATATCCAAAACTTTTTTGGTAAATCATTTTGCCATTTTTAGATATAAAAATTTGCAGACCTGGAGTCATTAGCGAATCAATAATTTTATTTGCAAATAAATCAATACGGTTTAGTTTTTTTTCATTGAATCCCATTGATTTTGGTTCAGCTCTAGTAAAAAGATATTTTGCAGGAAGTTTAATTCCAAAACCCACCTTGAAATCTGAATTTATTGAAACTGGTAAAACTCCATTTACACCTTGAATACCAGACAAAATATCTGAACTTACGTCTTGACTGATTTGATTATTTTGATAACTGACAAGAATGGCATCAATATTTTCAATAAATTGAATTTGTCTTAAGGGGTAAGGGTTTACAAAAACATCAAGAATTACTTGATGATTTCTTGAAATTGCGTCTATCAATTTTAATTGTTTCTCAGAAAAACTTGTATCCTTCCAAGGATTAATATCTGAGCGATGATAGCTGATTATTACCTTCGATCCAGGCTTTATAAATTCCAGTGTAGAGGAAACAGATTCAAAATCAATTTTATTTATTGAAAAGTTTTTCTGAAGGTTGTCATAAAAGAGGTTACCATCAGAATCACCCAAGCAAATATAGGTGTAATTTGAGTTTTGATCTAGAGGTATTAGATTGTTTTTATTTTTCACAAGGGTTATGGCCTTGCTAAAAGCCTCTCTAATTAGAAGCGTATCTTTGGATGTATTTAATTTTTTATATAATTTTTCTCTATTAATTATTTTTTTTTTATTCAATCCAGCTTTAAACTTTGCTTTAAGTATTTTTTTTACTGATTCCTCAAGTCTATTTCTCACTCCATTAAGAGTATAGTAAGCTTTTTTTATAGATTTGATTCCCTCAGGGATATCTGAAGATATTAAAAGTAAGTCATTCCCTGCTAAAAAAGCCGCTAAATCGATATTTCCGACAACATTTTCAGATGCACCTTTCATATTTAATGCATCTGTTACTATCAATCCATTAAATCCTATTTCGTTTTTTAAAAGGTCAGTAACAACTTTAGTAGAGAGAGACACTGGCAAATTGGAATCTGTAAGTTTAGGGACATTTAAATGAGCAACCATAACTGCAGTTACATTATTTTCAATTAACTTTTTAAATGGATAGAGTTCGAAAGAATCAATTCTGTCTTTATTAAAATTTAATAATGGAAGATTCAAATGTGAGTCTTGAGTTGTATCTCCATGTCCTGGAAAATGTTTTGCACTTGTCAAAATTCCAGCTTGGTGATGACCTTCCATTAATGCTAAAGCCTTTTTCGCTACCTGCCCTGGCTTTTCACCAAAAGAACGATTACCAATAATAGGGTTTAAAGGATTAGTATTAATATCAGCAACAGGTGAGAAACTTAAATCAATACCCAAAAGTTGTTCTTGTTCACCCATTCTCTCCCCTATTTTTTTTACTATTTCATAATCTCTTATTGCACCTAGAGTCATACTCCATGGAAACGGAACTACAGAATCTAATCTCATTGCAACTCCCCATTCAGCATCCATTGATGAAATTAATGGAACTTTAGAAAGTGATTGAAATTCATTTAACCATTTAGTTTGTTTGTCTGGAGTACCATTTGAAAAAATTAACCCTCCAACATGATAATCTTCTATCAAAGTTCTAATTTCATTAAAATGATTCCTATCTTTTTTAGAAAAAACCATAGGAATAAAAAGTTGACCTATTTTTTCATCTAAACTCAATACACTGTATATACTGTCTACCCATTTTTCCTGTAAAAAATGATTGTCAGCCAATAAAGGATCAGGCTGCTGAGCATTAGAGTAGACCATAAAAAGCATCAAAAAAATAAAATTAATACGTGTCATTTTTTAAAATAACGAGAATGCCAGCTAGAGCTCGCAGGGACCTCCCATTGAGTCCTATACTCCTTTTTGTTTACAACAAGGTTATTAAAAACTATTACATCTTCATGAATTAGTTTCTTTTTTGCCATACTAATAAAATTTTTTAATTGAGTATAATCTATATTATTATTTACCCTGTAAGTAACATTCATCTTATCTAAAAGAACTAAATTAAATTTACTCTCTATAGTTTGAATGAATCTTACAGAAGAATCAATAGAACAGCCAGTTGCTGATTTTATTGATTCATTTAAACCAATTACAATAAATCTATCATAGGGTATATCAATTCCAGCTTGAAGGTCAGATCCGTGTGCAGTCCACTTCTTCAAAAAATCATAAGAATAAGCCCTTATATAATTTAATTCTTTATTTGTAAAAATACGATTAGATTGATATATCCAAACCCGAGATTCATCTGGTAATTCCTTAAATGTTACTAACATAATTATAGCCTCTCTGAGGTTGCTATCAACTCTGCAATATCTTTAACCTCTATAGCTTTATCTTCTTCTTTACTTTTTATACCATCATTCATCATGGTGTTACAAAAAGGACAAGCTGCAGCTACTATAGATGGTTTAGTCTTAATTGCTTGTTCAGTCCTCTCAATATTAATGTCTTTATTCCCTTTTTCGGGCTCTTTAAACATCTGAGCTCCTCCAGCCCCGCAACACAAACCTTTATCTTTACAGTTTTTCATTTCCAATAATTCAGCATCTAGTTCTTTTATTAACTTTCTTGGTGCCTCATAAACTTGATTTGCTCTTCCGAGGTAACATGGATCGTGATATGTGATTCGTTTTCCCTTATAAAAAGAGCCAGATATTGAAAACCTTCCTTCTTTTAACAAACTTTGAATTAGTTGGGTGTGGTGAACTACTTGATATAATCCGCCTAGATCAGGATATTCATTTTTTAGGGTATTAAAACAATGAGGACAAGTGGTTACAATCTTAGTTACTGAATAAGAGTTCAAAACTTTAATATTTGCCATTGCTTGCATTTGAAAAAGAAACTCATTACCAGCTCTTTTAGCAGGGTCACCAGTACAACTTTCCTCAGTACCCAGAACAGCAAAAGAAATAGATGCTTTTTGAAGGATTTTCACGAAAGATTTTGAAATTTTCTTTGCTCTATCATCAAAACTTCCGGCACAACCTACCCAAAATAAAATTTCAGGTTTTTTTCCTTCAGCAGTCATTTGAGCAAGAGTCGGAACATCCATAACTATTTATTTACTTGTTTTTTCCGTCATCAAAAACTTCGATTGTAACTTCTTTTTCAATTAAATCAGTGAATTTTCCATTATATCGCGTGGCTTTAACTAAATGATTATCAATCCAATGGTAATTCCCCCCCCTTGGCTTTCCCATTAGGAGACTATGATACTTAAATCCATTTGATTTTAACCAATGTTCAGTTACCTCACGGTGAGATTCAACCCGTGAAGTAAAAAAACAGATCAAATGACCTTCTTCAAACCATTTGTTACAAGTTTCTAGAGCATCAGGATAAACTTTAGCACTTGACATACGTTCTGGTTCCTCATTAGGAATATCATCACAAATAGTTCCATCTATATCAATTAAATAGTTTTTTA
>MDSW01079118.1_pt1 | contig 12084 bp, 13 predicted proteins | sample 811171 | NCBI WGS metagenome assembly MDSW01 (sample SAMN05326641, study PRJNA326480) | marine metagenome | isolation source: seawater | place: Atlantic Ocean: North West | collected 2012
ACATATAGAAGAGAGAAAAATAAAAAATTTAATAGGAAGTCCAAATTATATAAGTCTAAATATTGTAAAATTAATTGAACCGTCTAGAAGAGATGATATAGAATCTTTGTTTTATATTTATATTTATATGTTATTGTCAGATTTAGTTTGGATTGAATATACAAAAAATCCATTAGAAAAACAAAAAGAGATATTTTTAATTAAAGAGTTTTTAAATAAAAATAAATTATCATTAAAATTATTAGACATTTTAACATATTTACGAAAGTTACACTTTTCTCAATCTATAAATTATAATCATTTAATTATATTATATAAAAACATATAAAAAAAAGCTTTTCAGCTCGGGTATACGATGACTTATAGAGTGGCTCCATGACACATCTACAAGGTTGGCGTCGGTAGTATGGATTACATATATTTAAATATTTATTTGAATACCACTTCAAAGCTTACGGCTGAATTATCAAGCGCCTAGCATTGAAATAATTCATAACAGATCTTGAGCGGGCTAGACTTCCTGGGTGATCAGGCCAGGAGACCTGTAACCTAGTGTTCAGTTATAAAAACTGACCATGGTATTCAAATAAACACTGAAATATATGTAATCTTTGCTTTATATAGCTTACTGATTATCGCTAAATGTTATTCGTCTATCATTTAATGCGTTACAATAATGATGTATAATATAACTATAATCAATTTTTTTTATATCTAACATTTTTAAGTTAGATATATATGATTATATATTTCATATTTAAGTGAATATAAATTAGCATATTTATTAACTGCATGTATCAAGTTTAATATATTATCAACTGATAAATTTGAAACGTTAATTTTATCATAAATAAGATAACTATCCATATTATTATTTGTCATATGAAGTATAATATTACAAAATGATATAATTGAATGAGACAAAACATATAGATGTTTTAAATAATTGATAGGAATTATTTTATGATATTTAGTATACAAATAATAACAATTATATATATAATCAACTGATAATTTTTTATCTGAATTAATATAATTGTGTAAATCTAAGGATTTATTACAAACAATTCTAGAAATAGTATTAAGATATTTTTTTTTGTAATGTTCTTTATTTATATAATTAATTATAATAATTTGTATATCTTTTGGGAGTTTTTTGAAAATATTATTATAATATTTTCGAGTTTTATAACCTTTATAAATTTTTTGAATGTATAAAACAGGTTTATTGTATAATAATGAGGCATGGTTAAAACAATAGTTATTATATTTAATTTTAATATAACTAATATTATTGCATGTTTTATTATTAAATTTTATATGGCTACATTTACTATTTAACATATTATTATATATATATTAAAAAAATAATTTAAAGCTAAAATAAAATATATATTTATAAAATGTCAGTTGATTCCAAGGAACAACAATCTATGAAAACTGTAGGGTGTGTAAAATGGTTCAATAATAAATCCGGATATGGATTTGTTACTATTATTGATGCAAGCGATGAAACATTGGTAGGTCGTGATATTTTTGCACACCATAGTTCTATTAAATCTACGGGAGATTTATATAAATATCTAGTACAGGGTGAATATGTAGAATTTGTTTTACAATCGATGGAAAATAAGGAACACGAATATCAGGCATCAAACATTACAGGTATTAAGTCAGGAGATCTAATGTGTGAAACTCGATTTAAAAATAAAGATCTATCGCGCGTTCGTGATACATCATTTGTAAGGCGGGGACCACGATCAAGGGAGCGATTTGGTTCTGGTGAAAAAAAAGAATAAAAAAATAAAAGAAAAATAGAGTATAAAAAAATATAAAAAATGTAAAGATAATACTGATATAATTTATCATTATTATCTAATTAAATAATTTATAAAAAAAGTTTTACGAAAATTAAAGGCGTAATTAAAACTACCAAGAAAACTTAGTAGTAAATGCCTTATTATTCCATACCTCAAATTGAATGCCTTCAAAATGCATTTTATCACCTTCCTTCCACCAATTATCGTAATTTGTACTAATATAATTTGTACAAATCGGTAAGTAGATGGAGTCGGGAGAGCACATTTCTTTTAGCCAATTTTCTAGTACTTCTTGCGGATAACCAAGTCCATGACAGTTAGCCTTGAAATCATTTCTATCAAAATTGATAAATTTTTCTCTGTTACCCTTATTAGACGCGTTAATAATACAATGGGTGATTGTAGGATGGTATTTATTGGTAAGCTTATGGAACAATTCAGTTCGTACAGAAATTTCGTGTTTTTCACGTGCTTCTTGACGAATTTGTGCGCGCCTAGCAATTTCTTCTTCGATCTTCTCCTTCTTAATACCAGTGTTGCTCTTGATCTTATCCGCAAAAGATGTATTGGTTTCCTCCATTATGATTGTGTTTTGATAGTAATAATATGTGTATATTATTTATTTACATAATCAATTTTTTGTTGTCTAACAAAAAAAAATTTAATGAAAATTAAACGCTTAATTAAAACTACCAAGTAAACTTAGTAGTAAACGCTTTATTATTCCATACTTCAAATTGAATTCCTTCAAAATGCATTTTTTCACCTTGTTTCCACCAATCATCATCATTTTCACTAATAGGCAAGTAGATAGAATTGGGAGAACTCATTTCTTTTAGCCAATTTTCCATTACTTCTTGCGGATAACCAAGTCCATGACAGTTAGCCTTGAAATCATTTCTATCAAAATTGATAAATTTTTCTCTTTTACCCTTATTAGACGCGTTAACAATACCGGTAACAAGTGTTTTGTGGTATTTATTGGTAAGCTTATGGAACAATTCAGTTCGCACAGCAATTTCTTTCTTTTCACGTTCTTCTTGGCGTGCAAGTGCACGAGAAGCAATTTCCTTCTCAATTAACTCCTTCTTAATACCAGTATTGTTCTTAATCTTATCCGCAAAACTGTTGTTCTCTTCCTCCATGATGATAGTGTTTTTGATAGTAATAATATGTGTATATTATTTATTTACATAATCAATTTTTTTTTGGCTAACAAAAAAAATTATAAATTAATATATACCTAATGTTAATGGATGTTCAGCGACTCTAAATTTATCAATTAATATAAAGTATGATCTTTTAATTTTATAATAACTAATTTCATGATTTATACCCATAATATCATCATCGATAAAATTGAACATATTGTTATATATAATTAGTCCACGTTCTATTGGTCGTATAAAATTATTAAGCCACCAATTAACGTCATCATTTTTAGACAATATTCTACATGCTTTATTTGCTAAAAAATCAAGTGTTTTGCTATATGGATTATGATATGTTATGTTTGTATATTCATTATTTTCATTAAAAATATTAGTGTTTAATGTATGTAAATTTATATTTTTAACATATTTAATTAATTTTTTTTTATCTTGAATTTTATTATAATAAATTTTTTCTAACAATATAGAAAGTCTGATTTCATAAATATATATTTGAATATCTATTGGTAAAATATTGAAAAAGTAATTAATCATAATTAGTATTAGTATATTAGCATATTAATATATTTTAAAATAGTAATCAATTTTATTTGCTTAATTGATTAAAATTCCACCATATATTATGTGTATAAGTAATAAAAATTATAAAATTTCGCAGCGTAAGCACTAAGATTTTATTTTAGATATTAGATAATATATTGAAAATATAGATTAATTTTTTATATTTTGAGAGAATATTGAACGAAGTTAGATTTCTCTCAATTATTTTGAAATAATTTATTGTTTTAATTTTATTTATCTAATAATCTAAATAAAATTAAAGATTTATTTATCTTCTTCTTTTTGTACGTCTTTTTTTTGTATTTGTTCTTTTTATTGTTGACTTTCTTCTTTTTGTTGGTCTTTTTTTTGTTGGTTTTTTTTTTGTAGGTCTTTTTTTTTTTCTACCTCCGGATATATTCAGTTGTTTCAAAGAACGTAAATTTCGACTGAGCCGTCTTGCCGCCCTTGCCGCCGCCGTACTTGGCGCTGAACCAGCTGCCTCCATCGCCGTCGTCCCCCTCCCCCTCGTCGCCGCCGCCTGGGCCTCGTTGGCCGCCGCCTCGTCCGCCCCCGCCTCCGCATTTACCGCCGCCTCCGCATCCGCATTTACCGCCGCCTCCGCCGCCTCCACCGCCGCCGCCGCCGCCGTCCTTGAGTTCTCATTCACCACGCTAACCGGTAGCGATGACTCGCTCTGTGCTGTCTCCGCCGCCGCCCTCGCCACCGCCCTCGCCGCCGCCTCCGCCGCCGCCTGCTTCGCTGTCACATCCTTGGCTTTTCTCGTTTGCTCACGCAGGTCTGTTATAGCCGTTAACGTCTTCATGTGGTCATCGAGCTTGTGTTTAGTCGCCGCCTCCTCCGCCGTCCACTCCCCCGACGACGCTGGGCCAGATACATAATCTTCTTGTTCCACCTCGCTCGGTGGATCGGTGTCCTCCTCCTCGCTCGATGGATCGGCGTCCGGGTCTTCCTTCATATACTCATCATTTTTTTCCATCATTACATCTATTGAATTTTGAAGAATCTGTTCATATGGGCGTCCACCCAATTCCATACGGATTATTTTATTACCTTGTTTTATATATGGTGAACTAGTGAGCACTATATCAGCTACCGAATTATAATATGCTTGAAGAGTTTTATTTAAGTTATTTATATTAATCTTAAAATCTTCTATTTTTTGTTTATTGCATTTAGAAATTTGTTGCTTATCATGATCCATTTTTAAATACAAATTATTCATACTGTATACAAAATAACCATCTACATTTAAAAAATTAACCCTTAGTTCTATATTTTTTAAACATGTAAATAAATTTTCAGGATGAAAGATTCTATTAAATGTACTTCTTGGGTCATCTTTATCAAAATCAAAAATGTTCGCTAAATATAAAAAAACTTTTATTACATTAGAATATTTTGATGAAGACATTTATATATATAATATATATAATATACATAATATATTATATATTCATAATACCATATTTTTCAATCCATTCATCTTTTTTTTTAATAATACTTTCTAATTCTTTATTTCTTTCTTCAATTAAACTTAAATAATTTTTATTTAATTCATCTATTGAATTATCTAAAATATCAGATATAGTTTCTTCCAATGATCCATCTAAATTATATGTTCCTATGTTATCTCCTAATTCTTTTTTTATTTTAATTTTTAATTTATCACTTTCTTCATTTATTTTACTTTCTATAGTATTCAATTTATTATAACTTTTATTTATTTTTGAAAATAACATATATAACTCTATTTCTTTCATTGTTTCTTTTTTTCTTTCTAATTCAAATGCGTATTTTGCTCGACTTGGTAATTTTAAATCTCCTGAATCTTCTCGAACTAAACCTCGCATTTTTGATATACAACAAATACAACAAATACAATAAAATAACAAATATAATAAAATAATTATATTCATTCAATTTTTTTATTTAAATATTTCTCTTATTTTTATCTTCATCTAATAGCATAATTGCCATTGCTGAATAATTATGTAGATCAATTAATGTATCTCTTAACGATTCACTATTTACTAAACTAATACCTTTATTTGTAATAGATTGTAATCGTGCAATTTTATCACCCATTCTTACTAAAACGCCGATTGCTCCATAACTTGCAAATGCATCTCCATAATCTTGATTTTTTTTTTTAAATAAATTTAATCCTTCTTCTTGGATTTTACTCATTTGTGATACTCTATTTACTTTTTCATCTTTTAGCATATTAGAATTATTTTCCATTTTTATTTTTTCATCTCCTAACATATCAAAATTATTTTCCATTTTTATTTTTATTTTTATTTTTAATTATAAAATTAATTTTATATTCAATTTTATAATTAATTTTTATTTATTTTACTTTTATTCCTTTACTATTACAAGAAACACAATTTTTATTTCCTTGTACCATTAATTTTGCACATGGTTTTCTATTTGTTTTGTTATTTAATCCGAAAGTTATATTACTATTATTATTTACTTTATTTGCATAATTATTATTTAATATAATTTGATTATTAAATGAAAATAATTTCATATTTACTTTTAAATCCTTACTCATATATAAAATAAAAAAATATTATTTTATATGAAAATTATTTTTTAATACTATATTATATTTTATTTGATAAAATATAATATTAAATATTCATCTTTATTTGGATTTACAATACAATTATATTTTTCTTTGTCTATTTTTAATTTTTTTTTTGAAGAAGGTGAAATATCTTTGTCTAAAAAGAATGGTTTAATTTCAATATTTAAGCTAACTACTATTCCATCATTTTCAGCGTAAAATCTTGCTGTCTCATAATTTGGACTGAAATATATTCCTTTTCCATATGTATTTCCCCAACAAGATCCACTTAGTTCAAAGTTAAATCCTTCATTCAATATATTTATTGCGTTTTTTTCTGATGTTCCGTGATATAAAAGCATATTTCTCTATCTTGAATTTTGAAATAAAATTTTTTTCAATTTTATTAATACTTAACAATTTGGCATACAATTTGATATACCAAATTTTCTATTTTTATTTCCTTTTAATGGCATTATTAAATTATTTTCATTTTCTGTTTTTAAATTATTTGATTTTAATTTCCCTAAATGTCTTGCGTATGAATTATGTTTTATATCTACTCCCGAACCATGTTTTAATTTACGATCACTCATATTATTCCAATTTTTATTAGAATTATTTAAATTATTACTATTTATTGCTAATGCTGATTTATTCATTGTATATAAACTTGATGGTACTTTTATTTGTTTTTGTATATCTTTTTGTATTTGTATTTTTGAAATAGGAATACACCCCTCATATGTTATTGGTTTTTTATATCTATAAATTTCTTTTTCGTTATTAAATTGATCTGTAATATTCCTACATATTGTAAATGGATGTATTAAAAAATTTGCTTTTGAATTTAAATATAATTTTATAAAATTTATACGTTGATTTTCAATATAATATATATCTTCTTTATTACATGTTAAAATTTTATTAATATTTCTTAGATTTATTTCTCCCCTACCTAATAAGTCTACTGTTCGAAAAGATTGATCTGCTAAATCTTGATAAATCATTGGCATCTTATTGTATTTTGTGTTCATTATCGGCATTTTTTACTATTATAATATAAGAATAAAATAAATTAAAATTGAAAAAATTTTTATTTTTCATATTTTATAATAAAATGGAGATTTTTACATGTCAATTTTGTAATAAAACATATAAACGAAAATATTATTATAATAATCATATTATTAATTGTAAATTACATAAAATATGTAAAAATTCTTCAAAAACATATGATACAAACGAATTAGAAATTAATTCAATTCAATTTGATAAAATTAATATTAATGAACAAAATTTATTTAAATTATTAGTTGGTTTAACTTCAAAATATGAAAAATTACAAAATGATTATGATGAACTTAAAAAATTTACAAATATTTCTAAAAATAAGTTAAATATTATTGATTATTTGAATACTAATTTTTCATGTAGAGAATTTGATTTTACTGATTTTTGTAATTATATTTCTTCTCAATTTAATCATTATAATTTAGAATTGGTATTTAAAAATGATTATGTACTTGGTGTTTCACAAATTATTATTGATTTTATTGAAAAAATTAAATTACAAAATAAATATCATTTACCATTATATGCTTTTAATCATAGAAATGGTATTTTATATATTTATGATAATACTAATTTTTCATGGACACAAATGACCGAAAAATATTTAAATATTTTAATAAAAGAAATTAATAAAAAACTATTAAGTTTGTTTTTAATATGGAAAAATAATAATGAAAACCAATTTATTGATGATCAATTTTCTGAAATATATGTATTAAATATGAAAAAAGTTATTGGAAATAACTTTGATAATCGCAATAAAGATATTATGATTAAAAATAATATTTATAAACATATTAAAAATCCTATTAAAAATCTATTTGAAATATAATAATAATCCTTTTTCTAGCATTTCAATATCAACCTGAAAAAAAAATTGAATTAAATATATTTTTTTATTACTATTATAACCACAACAAATATGACTTGTTCTATTTGTTGCGAATCATTTAATAAATCAATTAATGCTAAAATTATTTGCCCTATATCCAATTGTCAATTTGAAGCATGTAAAAAATGTGTTAGAACTTATTTACTTTCAACTACAAATGACCCACATTGTATGAGTTGTAAAAATCAATGGGAACATAAATTTTTAGTTGAAAATTTAAATAAAACATTTATTGATAATGATTATAGAAAACATAGAAAACAATTATTAGTTGATAGAGAAATTAGTAGAACTCCTGAATTAATGAATATTGTTCAACGTACATCTATATTGGAAGATGAACAAACACAATTAAATGCATTACAAGAAGAATACAATGAAGCTCGCAAATATATCAATGAATTATCTCAAAAACTTCAAGAAAAAAAGCTCAGAATTTATCGTATTAAAAACGGCGAAGATGCTGGCAAAGATGAACGTAGAAAGTTTATTATGCCATGTCCGGCTGATAATTGTAAAGGTTATTTATCTAGTCAATATAAATGTGAGGTTTGTAAATTATATACATGCCCTGACTGTTTTGAAGTTATTGGCTATTCAAAAGAATCACCACATGAATGTAAACAAGATAATATTGCTAGTGCACAACTAATTAAAAAAGAAACTAAACCTTGCCCTAAATGTGGTGTTAGAATCTTTAAAATTAGTGGTTGTGATCAGATGTGGTGTACTGAATGTAAAGTTGCATTTAGTTGGAATACTGGCAAAATCGTAATCAGTGGTCAAGTTCATAATCCGCATTATTATCAATATTTACGTGAAAATGGTGATATTAATAATGCTGAAGCACCTAGAAATCCTAATGATGTTTTATGTGGTGGAATCATACCATATTATTCATTTGGATTTCTTATTAGAGCTATGAATAGATTCTCAAATGATACTTGGTTTAATTCTATTAAAAAAGAACCAATTATTGATTCATTTGTTAATAAAATTAATCAAAAATCAGATAAACCTATTATAACTAATATAGTTTCAATATTTTCAATCTTATCTGGCTTGCATCGTTTTGTTACTCATATTAATAATATTGATTTAATCAATATTAGAAATAAGGTAAGAAATTTAACCAATTTTGATTCACTTGTTGTTCAATATATTTTAAATAAAAAAACTAAAGATCAATTAGCTACTGATATTTTTCGAAATGATAATTTAAGAAAAAAATCAGTTGAATTATTAAATGTATATGAACTATTAACAGTTGTATCTATTGAAAGATTTAATTCTATATACAATTATTATACTCAATATGCTAAACAAATTAATTCATCACAGGTTGATTATAAATTAGTAACAGATATTACTCTACTTAGTGTTAATTTTATTAATGAATATGTTAATTTATTAGATATCTCTAATAAACTATTTATGCAAATTAGTTACACATATAATATGACAGTCTCTATTTATATATTTGAAAATGGTAAATTTATTACAAAAACACATAAATTTACACAAAAAGAATATAATCATTATTTAAAATCTATTTCAACTGAAATCACTAGTCAAGAATTAACAAAACAAATACAAAAAAAAGGTAATAATAATCATGAAGCATCATGTAGTACAGATTAAAAATTATATTTCAACCTATATTACAACTTATATATTATATTCATTTAACATATTTTTATATAGTTCTTTAGATTCGCTTTCATAATTTTCTATTTCTGTTTCTGCTATTTCTTCATTTTCAACACCAGCATTTAATATTCTTATTATTTCTATTTTTATATTTTTTATATCATCTTTATTTATTTCTTTTTCTACTAATTTTATTTCATTTTCTAACCCTTGAAATTCACTTTCATTTGGATATAATTTTAATAAAATATTTATATGTTTTCTCAATGTTTTTAAAATATTTTTATCTTTTTCATTATTATCCTTTTTATCTTTTTCATTATTATCCTTTTTATCTTTTTCATTATAAATTTTATTAAACTCTTCTAGTGTTATAATTTTTATATTATTATCCTTTGCTTTTTTTATTTTTTCTGATGTATTATCTAAACTTTCTGTTATTAATAATGTTACTTTTTTCGTCATATTATTTGTTACATTTCCCCCTAATTCAACTATTTTTTCTTCTATTGATTTCTTATTTTTTATTTCACTTAAAATTATCAATTCATTAGAATATATTAAATTATCTTCTTTTTTAACACTCATTTTTGTTTTTTTTTCCTCTAATTTATAAATTAATTTTCCTTCTGTTAAAAACTCTTTAAAATCTTTTATATTTTCTACAAAATTTTTTGCTATTTTTTTACCTATACCTTCTATTTTTATTAATCTATTCAATTTATTTTCATATGAATCATCATCTCTTAATATATTTGATTCTGAACTTAAAATTTTTTCCATTGTTAATTTTCCAAATCCTTTTCCAAATATATTACTTGCTGCTGCCAATTCTTCTATTGAACTTTCTTTTATTTTATCTTCTATATTATTAAATAATTTATTTGCCATTTTTTCTCTAAAACCATTTACTTTCAAAAAATCTTCTTTTGACATTCCAATAATTTTTCCAATACTATTTTTACCTGTTTCCATTATTTTCTTTATATTACCCTCTCCTAATCCTTCTACTTCCAATATTTTAAAGAAATTTAATATATTTTTCATAATAACTGTTTTGTTTTCTTTTTTATTTATAACCATAATATCTACATTTGTTTCGTTCCATACATATTCTTCATTTGGCATTAATGGCTTACTTGCTGGCTTTATTACACTATCTATATTTGGTATTGTAAAACCTGCTAATTTTAATTTTACTATTGCACCTAAACCTATTTTATTATTTACTATAAATCTTGCATCATGACCTGTCGAAAAATTTATTATTTTATTGCTTAATTTTACAGGCTCAAAATTTACTCTTGGTTTTAATAAACCATTCTTTGATGCATTCCATATTACATCTATTACTTTCGCTTCTATCATATCTTCTGTTAAAATCATTTTAAATGCAAATGCATGATCTGGATTTTTATTTTGTCTTTCATAAATATTATCATCTATACATACTAAACCATCTATTGTATATTCATAATTTCCCCTCCATTCTTGTAATGTTTTTGATAAAAATTCATTTGTAAAATTATTATCTGTTAAATTATTTATAAATTTTGCAGTTATGAATTTATATTCTAATAATTTATTAAATTGATCTGATGGTTTTAAATTCTCTGGAACAATTAATTCATATGCTACAAAATCTATATCATTAAATAATATTTTATCTTCACTTGATATTTTTTTTCTATTTACTAATCCTGCTATGAAATTTCTAGAATTTGAATAACTATTTCCATATTTTTCAATAAATACTTTCTCTTTTATTATTAATTCACCTCTTACTGTTATATTATCTATTTTTGGTAATTTTAAATATTCAATTAAATGATCTATATTTTGACCATGTTTTCCATTTCCTCGTGTATATAATTTATTTTTACCATTTTCTCTTGAATATAATGCACTTACACCATCTATTTTTCCAGATATTACATATGGTCCTTTATATTTTTTTTTGAATTTATTTATTTCATCTATATCTGGTTTTATTTTATTCATTGACCACATCTCATATGGTAATTTTACTTTATCTTTTTCTAATTTTATTTCTGTATGTTGTTCTAATGCTATTTTATTTTTTGGATATTTTTTTAAAATATGTTCTCTTAAAATATCATATTCATCATCACTTAAAATTATATTTTTATCATTTTCAGAATTATAATATCTATTTGCTGATTCTAATAACATATCTGTTAATTCATCCTCAGAATAATTTTCTAATATACCTGCTCCTTCATTCTTAAATTTTATTAATTTTTCTATATTTTCTTCACTTTCTTTTTTTTTATCTATTTTTAATGTTTTATTACTTTCTTCTTTATTTTTTAATGT
>MDSW01154598.1_pt1 | contig 12084 bp, 9 predicted proteins | sample 811171 | NCBI WGS metagenome assembly MDSW01 (sample SAMN05326641, study PRJNA326480) | marine metagenome | isolation source: seawater | place: Atlantic Ocean: North West | collected 2012
AAGAAGCTGCTGCATCAGAAGAAGCTGCTGCACCAGAAGAAGCTGCTGCACCAGAAGAAGCTGCTGCACCAGAAGAAGCTGATAATGATATTGGAATGACTGCAGATGAAGCATCGAAGTTTGCTATGCAGACTAAAATTGTTCAAGCAACTTATTCGAATATACGTAAAGATCTACCAAGTTTTCGTTCTGGTGATACAGTTTTAGTTGGTTACAGAGTTATTGAAGGTGATCGTAGTAGAGTTCAAGATTTTGAAGGCGTGGTTATAAAAATATCTTCAGGTCATGGATTAGATAAGACATTTACAGTTCGTAAAATATCTAGTGGCGTTGGTGTAGAGAGAATATTTCCTTTTCATTCTCCTAATATAGAATCGGTTAAAGTGTTAAAAGAAGGTAAAGTTCGAAGAGCAAAATTATATTATTTAAGAGGCTTGAAGGGTAAAGCGACAAGAATAAAAGAAAAAGTTAAATAAAAAATATTTTAAAGCCTCTATTTTATAGAGGCTTTTTTATGAAAATATTTACTAAAATTTATAGACTCTCTTGGTTGTTAATGGTTATTCTAATTGTATTTTTTGATCGAAACAATACATATCAATCCTGGTTTTCAATAGTTTTATTATTAGTTTTATCATTTATTTCTGTTCTTAGATTTCTTGAGTCAAGAAATGAATGGAGAAGGATTATTAATGAAGAGTCCTTGGATAAAGATTTGCCTTAAAACATAATATTTTATATTGATTATTTGCTTATAATCATTTTATTATTATGATACTTTGAGATTTTTCCTTTTATACATTAAATTAGAATACGATTTATGTATAGATATTTTGCCCATTTATTTAGTAATTATTTTGTATTCCTGCCTTTGATGTGTATGTCATTATTTTCTTGTGTTTATTTTAATACGTTCTATAATGCTGAAGTTTCATTTAAAAAAGCTATCAAAATTATTGAAGAGTCTCCATTAATTGATAAAAATGAATTGCCCAGTCAGGCAAAAAAATTATTAGGTGAATCTATTGATAATAGTAAGTTAGTTATTAAAATTTATCCTGATAGTAAATATGTAGATGATGCGATATTTATTATTGGAAGAGCGGCGTTTTTAAGAGAAGAAAGTGCTGTGGCAGAAAGATATTTTAATATGCTACTAAAACAATATCCAGATAGTAAATATTTTTCAGAATCTGAAATTTGGCTTGCATACTCACATTTTAGATTAGGATTAATAGATTCTTCAAAAATAGCAATAGAAAAAAAAATAAAGAATGATAAAATCAATGATGAAGAATTATATATAATACATAACTTACTTGCTGAAATTTCTGAGTTAGATGGTAACATAGAAAAGGTGTATGAAAATTATGAATTAGCCGCAAAATATTCATCATCAGAATCTGAAAAAACAGCTACTTTTAGTAAGCTTGTAAAAATTTCAGAAATTAATGGTGATAAAAACCAATCTATTAACTATTTAGAAGAGTTAGGAAAAGTTGCACCAGATAAAATTCGTATTGACTCTAAAATGAAGTGGATAGTGTATAATAGAGAGTTAGGGAATTATGATCAAATTATAACTGAGATTGAGATGCTGCTTGGTCTTTCAGAATTTTCATCTGAATATATTCAACTTGAACTTGAACTTGGTAAAGTTTATATGGAAAAAGGCGACTTAGCGATTGCTAAAGATATTTTTCTACAAATGGTAGAGGTTTATTCTAAAAAAAATGAAACATCTGAAGCATACTTTCAACTTGCAAAAATGTCACTTATGGATGCTTTTAATATTGATCTTGCAAAAGAATATCTAGAGAAGTCTAAAAAAGAAAAAAGCCAATCAAAGTATGGTAAAAAAGCTAAAGAGTTGTTAAATAAAATTGATCGTTTTGAAGACCTAGAGTCTTCATATAAAGATTTAGCCAAGGAGTATGAAGATAAGGCTAATTCTTTAATTGAAGAGTTTTATATAGCAGATTCTTCTAGAACTGAAGAGAGTTTTCATAGAGAGAATGATTTAGTATTAGATACATTAAACTATATGTCTAACAATATGGTCGTAAATAATATCCAATTAGAAACCAATACAGGTATAGATTTAAATGCTATAAAACCAGATTCAATATTATTTATGATTGGTGAAATGCTATTGTATGATTTTCAGCATTTAGGCTTATCTTTAGATCGATTTAAAATTATTGCTGACAAATACCCTAATTCAAAGTTTGCACCAAAGTCGCTTTATGTTCTTAATCATTTTGAGCCTAGTAAAGATTGGAAAGATATATTAATTAAAAACTATCCCAATTCGTCTTTTTTCATGACCGATACCCTCTCTATAGATAATTCTCAGTTAGATTTTATCAATGCAAAAAGAGATTATGCGTGGTCTTTATCTAGAAAATCTTATAACTATGCATATAAAGAATTTAATAAACTTTCTAATCAGTATGAAGATACCCTTTCAGCTTATATTTGTGGTTTTATAGCTGATTACTATCTTAATGATTTAGATTTAGCTATTATTGATTATCAGTCATTTCTTGAAAATTTCCCTGATCACTTTTATGCAGAGGCTGCTAACAAAAGGCTTTTAGATATAAAAGGTAGTATAGAAAATGCAAAAGAAGTATCTAAACAGGCAATTGATTATTTTATAGCTATAAACTATCTTACTAATGATTTTAAATATGATTCAGCCCAAGTTTTATTAAGAGAAGTCAAGCGAGGGCCTTCCCAGATTTATGTTAATGCATCTAATCGAGCTGAAGTTGCAATTGATACTTATATAGAATTAAATAAAAAAATTAAAGATTTGGAAAAAGACTTCAATTTAGATAGCTTATTATCTCAATCAAGCACCTTGAATGATTATGAAATTTTAGATTCTTTGTATTTTAGTATGGCAAAATTATTTTCAGAAGATTTTCAAATTACAGATTCAGCAATATTATTTTATAAACACATAGTTGCAAACTTCGTTGATTCCCAATTTAGAGCTAAATCTCTTCTATATTTAAAAGAAAAAGACTCAAGTGAGGTCTGGGATGAAATTTTAATAACAGATTATAATAATGAAATAAATTCAGATACAATTCTATCTATAGAACCAATTTATTTAGACGAAATAAATTCAAATCAATTTATTAATAAACAGGAAAATTCTATTCAAGAGTATGATCAGTATTTAAATTTATTTTCAACATCTTTTGATTCTATAAAAAGCGATACTATGGATTCTACTTTAATTCCTGAAGAATCAACTTTGATTGATAGTATAATTTTGCCTTCTATCCAAAATAAAAAAGTAGATATTATCAAATGATATATAATGAATCTGCAATAGTTAGATCTGCTTTAGAATTAGCTGATGGGATATATAAAACGATTCTTTATTCTCCAAAAATATCTTCATCTTCCAAGCCTGGACAATTTATAAATATTCTTCCTAAGGATAATTGGTCTAATGCTATGAGAAGACCTATGAGTATTGCAAGTCAAGATAATAATGAGATAAGTATTATTTATAAAGTAATAGGAGAAGGAACAGATGTAATGTCTAAATGGGAAACAGATTCTGCTGTTGATATTATTGGTCCATTAGGAAATTATTGGAGGGGTTTTGATATGCATACACCAATTCTAATTGGTGGTGGGGTTGGGATTGCACCTATATTAAATTTACATAATCATTTGTTGAAAAAAGATATAAATCACTATTTAATTATGGGTGCAAGAAATAAAGGAGAGCATTTTTTAAATCATGAAGAAGAAAACAGGGTATTTCTTTCAACAGATGATGGTAGTAAGGGTATTAAAGGCAATGTCGTAGATGTGTTAAATCATTATTTTTTAGCTAATTATAATAAGTATAAAATATTTTCATGTGGACCTCCAATGATGATGAATAGTGTTGCGGATTTTGCAGCCATAAATAATATGAAATGCGATATTGCTGTTGAAACTATTATGGCATGCGGAATTGGTATTTGTCAAGGGTGTACTGTTGAGCGTAAATTAAATAAAGATGTCTCAGAGCATAGTTATAGAAGTAAATTTGCTTTAGCATGTATTGATGGACCAATTTTTACAGCGAATGATATTCAAAAATGTATGTAAAAATAAAAGATATAGAATTTGCTTCTCCTATTTTAACTGCAAGTGGTACCTATGGATACGGCCATGAAGTAGATGGCTTAGCAAATGTTAATAAGTGGGGAGGACTTATAACAAAATCAGTTACACTTAATCCAAGAGAGGGAAATCCTCCTCCTAGAATTTCAGAAACATCTTCAGGAATGCTTAATTCTATAGGTCTTGCCAACTTGGGTGTAGAAAAGTATTGTAGAGATATTATTCCATCTCTTAATAAGTTGAAAACTAAAGTAATAATTAATATAGCTGGATCAGAAGTAAATGATTATATTGAAACACTTAAAATTCTTGAGGGTGTTAAGAGTAAGCACATTGGTTATGAAATAAATATTTCATGCCCAAATGTAAAAGAAGGTGGAATGGCTTTTGGTGTGAGTAATGAAATGACTGAAAAATTAACTTCCAAAATGAGAAAGCTTACAAATCGATTATTGATAATGAAACTTAGTCCAAATGTAACTTGTATAGAAGATATTGCGAAAGCAGCAGAGGCAGGAGGAGCTGATGCGGTAAGCGCAATTAATACAGTTGTAGGAATGGCAATAGATGTTAAAAGTCGAATGCCAAAATTATTCACCAATTATGGAGGGCTTTCAGGGCCTGCAATAAAACCTATATCAATTGCTAATGTTAATAAGGTGTATAGAGCAGTAAATATACCTGTTATAGGTATAGGAGGTATCTCTAAGTTAGAAGATATTATTGAATTTATGTTAGCTGGCGCAAGTATGGTTCAAATAGGAACTATGAACTATAAAAATCCTAACTTAGGTTTAGAATTTAAAACTCAGCTAAGGCAATATATGGAGGAAAATAAAATATCTGATATTACTGAATTGATAGGAGGTGTTAAGTATTATTCTGAATAAAGTAATAATAGTAACTTTTAGTATATTTTTATTTCATTGTGCTCCTTCTCCAAGATATAAAGCTTCTAGTTCTAATTTTGTAAAAAATAATACAGTAAAATCGAGTAAGCCTTCAAACAAAAAACAAAAATCTTTAAGAAAGGATAAGGCAAAGTTTAATACATCTAAAATGCTTTATAAAGGTATATCATCTTATTATGGGCCTAAATTTCATGGTAAATTAACAGCTAATGGTGAGATATTTGATATGTATGGAGTAACTGCAGCGCATAAAGAATTTCCATTTAATACTATTACACGAGTAACAAATGAGAAAAATGGAAAATCATTAATTATTAGAATTAATGATAGAGGGCCATATATAGATGGGCGAATATTAGATTGTTCTTTTGGGGCGGCTAAAAAATTAGGTTTTGTAACTGATGGAACGGCACCTGTTAAAATTGAAATAATAGAGTGGGGTGATGGAGAATATATGCATCATGATTAAGCCATGATGATAAAGGGGGTTTATGAAAAAAAACTATATTTTATTAGTTATAATATTCTTTTTTGGATGTGATATTTTTGATGCTAATAATAGTGTTATAAATGAAAAAGTATATGTTGCATTGCAGGGTAAAGATCAAGTAGGCATAGTTGATATAGATTCGGGTGATATTCAATTTATTAATATAGACTATGATATTGCTTCCTGTTCTTCCATAGAATCGAAGACTGATTGTGAGAATTTAGCGGGGTGTGAATGGATGAATATGGGCGGAATGAGTCATTGTATGAATTCAGATAATGATTGTATTGATTTATCTGAAAGTGAATGTGGTGATGATAATCATTGTGAATGGATGAATATGGGAAGCATATCTAGCCACTGTATGGAGAAAGGATCTATGATGGATATGGGGAGGCACACTCCGCATTTTATTGCTATTGATAAAGTCAATAGATATTGGTTTGTTACTACCATTAATAGTGGTTATGTCGGACGATATAATTTGGATACAGATGAATTCATTGATAATATTAAAGTTGGTGATTCTCCAGCCTTAATGGCTGTAGATGATGAAAATAAAAAAATTTATGTTTCAAGAATGATGCCTATGGCAGGAATGATGACAGGTGCAATAAGTACAGTTATTCAAGAAATAAATTATACTGGTAATGTTATGGTTCTAGGTAGTGAGTTTATTATTGATTCACCAGCACCACATGGCATAGATATCAATCAAGAAAGAGATGAAGTATTTGTTGCTAGCAACACTGCTGATTTTATCTATAAGTTAGATATTAAAAATAATAATATATCGAGTGCATCTATGGATAGCTTAGTAAATATTTCCCCGAATACTGAAACTAAGAGATTAAAGCCAATACAATGTTTATCCTTAGAGGATTCTTTATTGGTTATTACCTGCTCTGGAGGATATTCGTACAATTCTTTCTCTGGATTGAATGATACTATTTATGGTCAGGTCCAGTTATGGGATACAAAATCAATGTCAATAATTGATACGTTACAGTTTGATTGGAATTCAAGTCCTTGGCATTTGGTTGCTTCAAATATAGATAGAGAATTTTATGTGACTTTAGCAGGAGATAATTTATACAAAGGTAGTGCAGGGGTAGCTTGCATTAATTATGAGAACAAAACTCTTTCTTTGAAATGGAAAAAAAAAATAGATGCATATGAAATATTGCATGGTATAGATGTTAGTAATAATCATGATAATATCTATGTTAGTGGAAGAGGAGATGGTAATTTACATATAATAAATAAAAATAATGGATCATTAAGAAAATCTATCTCATTAGGAATTGGGGCTTTGGCAGGTGGTATTAAAGCTATATCATTAGAGTAAAAAATTATTTATGTTTAGATATATTTATATATTGTTTCTTTTACTTTTAATATTTTCTTGTAATGAAAATAATATAGAATCAAATGTTCCAATTGATCCCCCCTTTAAAAATTTTACTTTAAATGATGATGGATCGATTTCTTCTTCTGAAATGTCAATCCATGATTTTAATAGCTCTAAAGAATGCCAAGAATGCCATTACCAGCATTATACTGAATGGAATAAGTCAATGCATGCATATTCTATAAAAGATCCTATTTTTTTTACTGGCTGGAATAAGGCTAAGCATGATTTTCCACAAACAGGAGAAAGGTTTTGCATTCAGTGTCATAGCCCTGCTGCATTTGTTGTAGGCTATGATTTAACAGAGTATAATTCATTACAAGATTTAATAGAGAATGATGTTCCAGATGCGGTTTTAGATGGAGTAGGCTGTGATATTTGTCATACAACTACCTCCCTTAGTCAAACGATACATGCTCAAGATAATATTGCTGCAAATGCAGAATTCAATTTAAATCCCGGTGAATCAGTTAAATATGGAAGTATTGAAAATCCTAAGCCCAATCCTTTTCATAAGTCAGAGTATAGTCCTATCTTTAAAAGATCTGAATTATGTCTTCCATGTCATGATCTTACAATCAGAGGAGTTGAAGCGGAGATAACATTTACAGAATGGAATCGTATTCCAGGACTTTCTATGTCTGGAGCTTTATCTTGCCAAGATTGTCACATGCCACAAAAAGCTGATGGCACACATGACCATAGTTTCGTTGGAGTAGATATCGATTTATCTTACCCTATCGGACAGAGCCCTTTGCATAATGCTGTTCAGCAAATGTTAAATAGTGCTGCAACCATTAAATTTGGTTATTATGGTCAAGAATTACAAGATTCAATTAAAAATAATGATAGTTTAGTTGTGCCAATTTCTGTAACTAGTTTAACGGCGCATGGCTTGCCATCTGGTACTTCATTTGCAAGGGAGGTTTGGATAGAATTAATAATTGTTGATTCAAAAGATGAGCTTTTATATGAGTCAGGGGTAGTGCAAAATTTTGAGCCTTTAAATATTAATGATTCTGAATTGCTTTTATTTACAACTACATTTTTAGATGATAATGGGAATATTGTAAATTCAGTTACACAGACTTATGATATGATTGATAATAGCTTACCAGCATTTAGTCAACGTTTTCATAGTTATAAAATAAAAAATATTGGTCAAGTTTCAGACTATCTAGTTATAAATGTTCGTTTATTATTTAGATCATTTAAACCAAATTTGCTAATTATAGATCATCCTGAACTAATTGATAATCTACCTATTTTTGAAATAGATAGTATAGCTGATACTATTTATGTTAAATCTAGTGAGTGATTATTGCAAATTGTTACAATAAAAATGATGTTTTTTATATTAAGAGCGCCTATTTTATTAAGTATTTTACAAATTAATTTTAATGGATAAAAGAATGCTTAATAAATTATTATATATATTATTTTTTGCTGTAGTATTCCCTCAAGGGTATAATATGGATTTAGTTGGTTTTTTAGATTTTGGTCAGAATACATCTGATATAACGGGTTTTGCACAAGATGGAAGAGAATTTGCTGTTGTTGGACTTCAAAATGCTGCAGCTTTTGTCGATATTACAGATCCTTCTAATCCTGTAGAATTAGGTAGAATTCCTGGAGGTACTAGTATTTGGAGAGATTTAAAATATTGGGATAGACATGTGTATATTGGTACAGAAGCTTCGGATGGTGTAAAGGTTGTTAGCGTGGATGATCCTGATAACCCTACATTAGTTTCGACAATATCAGATTTTGGTAATAGCCACAATGTCCATATAGATAAAGATGGATATCTTTATGTGGTTGGGGCATCCACAAATGATATTTGGATATATGATTTAGGATTTCCAGCTTTTCCACAACTTGTTGGGACATGGAATGGAGAATATTTACATGATATAGAGGTTTACAATAATAAATTATATGGCGCAGCTATTTATTCAGGATTTTTCTATATTTTAGATGTATCAGATAAGTCTAACCCAACTACTCTTGCTAGCTTCAATACAGGGGGGGGATATATAAGTACACATGATTGTGCTGTTACTGAAGATGAGCAATATTTAATAACAGCTGATGAAAATACTGGTGGCCATATAAAGTTTTGGGATATATCAGATTATTCTAATATTAATTTAGTTTCAGAATATATAACTGATCCTAGTCATTCATCTCATAATATTTATGTTCGCCCTGGAACAAACTTATTAATCATATCTTATTATGCAGATGGTACAAGAATATTAGATATTTCTGATCCTACAAACCCTTTAGAAGTAGCATACTATGATACAAGCAATATAGAAGGTTTGTACGTTGGTAATTGGGGTACTTATGCATACTTGCCTAGTGGATATATTATCTCTAGTGATATTGAGACCGGCTTATATGTACTTTCAACATCTTTATTAATTGCTCCACCTAATCTAGAATATTCAACTAGCTCTATAGATTTTAATTTATCTGAATCCGAAATTGGTTCTGGAAATATAACTATTACCAATACAGGAGATGTTGATTCAGAATTAAATTATAGTCTATCGACATCACCCTTTTCTTATACTGGAGGTAGTGATTCTTTTGGAAGCTTTTGGTCTGATTCTAATTTAAATAATGATGTTACTTATGGCTGGGTAGATATTTCAGATGTAGGGAACTTATATAATTTCCCTACGAATGATCAAGCGGGAGAAAGTATAAATATAGGTTTTGATTTTTCTTTTTATGGAAGTGAATACAATAGTTTGATTATTAATCCAAATGGATGGATTGGATTTGGAGAAGACAATGATGGATGGGATAATTCTAGTATTCCATCGACGAGTGCTCCGCGCAATGCAATTTTTGGCTTGTGGGACGATCTTAATCCAGAAAATGACAATTGCAATCAATATTGTTCAGGAAATGTATTTACTCATTCAGATAGTGAGCGGCTTGTTGTTTGGTTTAATGATGTTGCTCATTGGTATACTGGTTTTGAGAATAGTTATTATAATTTCCAGATTGTTTTATATGAAAATGGTGATATTGATGTTAACTACAATTATTTAATAGGTGACCATGATGCTACAATTGGAATTCAAAATAGCCAAGGTAATGATGGTTTCCAAGTATCTATTGGTTCAGGTTTTGCTGAAGATAATAAATCACTAATTATTCGGGGTGATGTAGATTGGTTAACTTTAAATGGTGAAGTTGATGGCCAGTTAACCTATGGTATGTCTATGATTCAAACATTTGATGTTAATTCATTGGGTTTGTTAAATGGAGACTATAGTGGTTATATTAAAATTCTTTCAAATGGTGGTTCTGCTAATATTCCTATTACTTTGATTGTTGATAGTATGCTAGATGGGATTGCTGGTGATGTAAATATGGATTCTATTTTGAATATACTAGATGTTGTTATTTTAACAAATTTTATTCTTGAATTAGATTTGCCGAGTACAGAGCAATTTCAAGCAGGAGATATTAATCAAGACAGTGTTTTAAATGTTTTAGATGTAATTAATTTAGTTAATTTAATTCTTGATTGATTAATTGATTTATATTTTACTATTTTGTTATAGTTGTGAAAAAAAATATATCTCCAAATATCCTAATTAATAAGGTCTACACTAGACAGGGTGATACTGGTAAAACAAGAATTGCCGACGGCGATTTAAGGTCAAAAGATGATCCGCGTGTTGAATCATATGGTACTATTGATGAATTAAATGCTCATTTAGGTTTATGTAGAGATATGCTCATTGATCAAAATAATATTCACTTTGAATCTTTAATTAAGTATTTAAAAATTGTTCAAAATGAATTGTTTGATTTAGGTACGCAACTTGCTTTGGCAGATAAAAATATTAAATCTAAATTACCTAAAATTAAAAAAGATTCTATTGTTAATATGGAAAAACAAATTGATACTGCTAATGCAAAATTATCAGATTTAAAGTCTTTTGTTTTGCCTGGAGGTAATTTACTTAATTCACAATTTCATATTGCTAGAAATATATGTAGAAGAGCTGAGCGTAGAGCTGTAGGATTAGCTAAAACAGAATCTGTTGATGATATAAATATTATATATTTAAATCGTCTATCTGATGCGCTTTTTGTTTGGAGTAGATGGGTATCCTCTACTTTAGGTGCTAAAGAGAATTTATGGGAGCCTAGCGTAAATAAATAGCAATCCTAGGGTATTTTTTTATAAAAGGAATTAATTAAATATTTTTTGTAAATTATATATTATAAAAAAGGATATAAAATATGAAAAATTATCTATTTACGTCTGAATCAGTTACTGAAGGTCATCCAGATAAAGTTTGTGACCAAATTTCAGATGCAATATTAGATGCGATACTGGAAATAGATCCAAATGGTAGGGTTGCTTGTGAAACATTAACAACTACTAATCTGGTAATTATATCAGGAGAAATAACTACAAAAAAACATCCAGATTATGAGCAAATTGTTAGAGATACAATTAGAAAAATTGGATATACAGATGAAACATCTAATTTCTGTGCTGATTCAGTTAAGGTTGAGATTTATATAGATGAACAAAGTCCTGAAATAGCTCAGGGAGTAAATGAATTTGATGATCATGAACAGGGTGCAGGAGATCAGGGGTTAATGTTTGGATTTGCATGTAAAGAGACTGATGAACTTATGCCTTTACCTATACAATTATCACAGCGTTTAACTGAAAGATTGGCTGAAGTACGAAAGAATGGTAAGTTACCATGGCTAAAGCCTGATGGTAAGTCTCAGGTAACCGTCAATTATAATGGTTTTACTCCAATTTCAATTTCTAAAGTTGTTATTGCAACTCAGCATGAGGATATGTTGAAAGTTCATGGGTCTGAAAAAAATGAACATATTTTTATAACTAATGAGATTGTAGAGCATGTAATAATTCCGGTTTTAGATAGCTATGGATATGATTATAATAAGGAATTTATTGTAAATGGAACAGGCCGTTTTGTACTTGGTGGCCCAGAAGCAGATACTGGCCTTACCGGAAGAAAAATTATTGTAGATACATATGGTGGGTATGCTAGGCATGGAGGAGGAGCATTTTCAGGTAAAGACCCATCTAAAGTTGATAGGTCTGCTAGCTACATGGCTAG
>MDSW01181757.1_pt1 | contig 12081 bp, 8 predicted proteins | sample 811171 | NCBI WGS metagenome assembly MDSW01 (sample SAMN05326641, study PRJNA326480) | marine metagenome | isolation source: seawater | place: Atlantic Ocean: North West | collected 2012
CAAAATTTTCTTACAAATGAAGCAGTGCTTGACCGAATCGCTGACGCGGTTATTTCTGGATACGAGGGAACAGAAATTGGTATCTTGGAGATCGGATCCGGACCTGGAGGATTAACGGAAAGCCTGGCACAAAGATCGCCGAATGTGGTCGGCGTTGAGATTGACGAAGCGCTTTGTGAAGTCGCTCGGCACAGGCTGAGAAATTACAATGGCGTCTCGATTGTGCCCACTAGCATTTTAGGTGAAGAGCCTTCCGATCTCATGTATAGTGCTGGATATTCTGGGGATTATCTTGCATGTGGTAATTTGCCGTACTACATCACTCAACCAGTGATTCGTATTCTTTTAACTGCCAAACCAGCACCACGTAGAATCGTCACGTTGGTGCAACGTGAAGTGGCTCGCCGAATTACGGGTGGTACTGGCAAAGAATCATTATTATCGTTATCCGTAAAAATTTACGGTGAGCCAGAATTTCTATTCGAGGTTGATCCCTCAATGTTTTGGCCAGAACCAAAGGTACATTCTGCTGTACTGTCGATAAATAGGAGAGATAAATTAGAGATTGATATACCGGAGGCAGAAATTCCACGATTCATTCGCATGCTGCAAGTGGGGTTTGGTCAGCCACGAAAGCAGCTACATAATGGCATCGCCGGTTCACTTGGTATCCCACACACGGATGTTACCAATTTACTGGAAAAAATTGGTATTTCTACCAGTCTCAGACCTCAGCATCTTGATCTTTCGGACTGGGTTGAAATTTACCATACTATCGAAGACGCGGATGCAACGCTGCTGGATGTACCAGGTGACGATTGATGACTAACTTGACATCAGTACGTTCGATAGCGCCCGCAAAGATTAATTTTGCCCTCGAAATACTGGGCAAACGATCAGATGGTTTTCATGACATCGATACCGTAATGTCCACAGTTTCACTTGCAGATTCGCTCACGATCACACGAGCAAAGCCTGGCGCGGGACTGAGTTATCAGGTTGAGGGACCGGGTTCCGCTAGTCTGTCAGAGTCAGAAGATATCTCATGTGCAGCCGCGCGATTGTTTGCGGAGGCCTCCAAAACGGAACTAGATATAAATATTCACTTGGTGAAAAGAATACCTATATCTGCGGGACTGGGTGGAGGTTCTTCGGATGCGGCTGCAATGCTTAGGGCACTGAATATCCTCTGGAACTTAAATTGGCCTGATGACCGACTCAGCGAACTCGCAAGCCAAATCGGGTCGGATGTGCCGTTTTTTATTCATGGAGGCATTTGCCATTGCACTGGCCGTGGCGAATTAATCGAAAAGCTTCCAGACCTGAATAATTTTCGCCTACTGATATTGTCACCTGACCTGGACACGTTGGTATTGAATAAGACTGCCTCCATGTTTGGATCGCTTGCACCGACGGAATTCTCTGAAGGCAAGCATGCATGGCGGGTAGCACAAAGATTATCTAGAGGTCTTCCACCACCAACAAACGACTTGGTGAATACGTTTGAGAAAGTTATCGAGCGGACAAATCAAACCTTAAATCAGCGGTATGCAGCTTACAGGAGCGTGGGAGCGCTAAAAATACACCTATCAGGCTCCGGCCCGTCGGTTTTTATGTTTATTCATCCTGGTGCAGACGTGGAATTTTTGAGCCAAACCTTTGAAAATATAGGAGGCCGCTGCTTTCCAGTTGAAACTCTTTCTCGTCGGGTATCTCGCGAAGTAGAGATAAACGTCGGAACCCTTTGATGTTAAGCAATTCGGAAACTGTAGAACTGCTTGGTGTCGTCCTTTCGGGATGGATTGCAGGATTTGCTTTTGCTATCACTTGCGTGGTGATCTTGTTGATCACCGGCAGACACAGGCTTATCTCTAGTTCCCTAACGAAATCAGTTGCTGGGCGAACTGCGTTGCTTGTTTTCCTAGGGAATGTTTTTATCTTAGGTTTCACTCTTTTAGGGATTGGATTTGGGTTTATTTATTACGTTAGTGGTGGCTGGGGTCTCGTAATCAGTGAGGCATTTCTGATAATTACTTTGATCATTGCTAGGTATGTCGGACTATTTCCACGTTCGATTAGTAGTCGAGGCGTCTTGGCAGTAGCCATTGCGGGGGGGCTTAACTTTGGATTATTGATTCCCTTTTTGAACTATCTTTGGTTAACTGAATAAGCCTCTATCCCGTTTGTTCAATCGAGCCTATGCTGACCGGATGGCAATTATCGCGATGGTTTTTTTTGGATTCTATTTTGACTGAGTCTTCCCGACCTATTCACGGCGAAATCGCCAAACTTGCTTCGATTATCGAGATGCATGTTCATACTAATCCAGATTCTTCTGATTCGATGCTATCGAAGGAAGAATTGGTCACGGTGGGGACTGATGCTGGATTAAGCGGTGCAAATCTGGCGGAACACGATAAGGTACTTGAGCGACATCAACAGGAAACTTTACGAAGCACCTATCCCGATTTTTTCTTCAATTTCGGCATGGAAGTGTCGACTGACTTGGGCCATATGATCGCGATCGGACTTAAAGAGTATTTACCTGGAATTCGACGGGCGGAGAAATTACGAGAAGAGCTTGACAAAGTTGGCGGATTTCTGATTGTGGCCCATCCATTTAGGAGATTGTTTGATCCTGTTACAGCGATGCGAACGGGTGAAACATTTGATTTAACTCCCGAACAAGCGGCGGAAACTATGCCGGTTTTTAAGATTGTACACACGTTGGAGATTGGCAACGGTGCAAATACTCCTAAGGAGAATGCCTATGCAGCTGAGGTTGCTCGACTGCTAGGAGTGCACGGGACCGGAGGGTCTGATGCACATTCGACCAGTGGACTGGGGTATTTTGCGACCGGATTTGAAGCTGTTGTTGATTCACAAGAAGCACTACTCGCGGAATTACATGGTGGAAGGTTTGAGGCCCTGCAGCTTGAGTCAGCTGGGGTATTTTCATATTTCAACCCACCGCATGATCAATAATCCGTTAGACTATCCTCGCGCCAGGTATTGATTAGTTAATTTGTATGCCAATTCATTCTCTAGAGCAATTCATTTCCATCGATCTCGAAACCACCGGACTTAAGGCAGGGGTTGATGAAATTATTGAGGTAGGCATGGTTAAATTTGATTTCCTGGGGAATCACCAAGAATTTCAGACACTCGTCAAACCAGAAACTTCTCTTACAAAATTTATATCCGATTTAACAGGACTCACTGATCAGGATTTACGTGCCGCACCAATATTCGATACGCTTCGAGCGGATATCACCGATTTCATTGGTGACTTGCCAATAATTGGGCATAATGTTCAATTTGACATCAGCTTTCTTAAAGCTCAAGGGGTACCGGCGTCAAATATCTATTTCGACACATGGGAGCTTGGAGCTCTTTTATTACCGACGGCAGAGAAATTGAACCTTGCGTCTTTGGCCGAATTACTAGGCGTCGGTGTAGCCCGAAGTCATCGGGCACTTGACGACGCTATTTGTGCGCGCGATATTTTTGTTCTGCTCCATGAACGATTACAGCAAGTACCTGAAAGAACTCTTGCTGATATGAAGATGTTTCTATCACGGTCGAATTCTTCCATTATGAAACTACTGCCAGAAACCAACAAACCTAGAACAAATAATGAAAGTTATTTGGACTTCAGAACAGAAATATCGACTACCGCAGGGACAGAGGGTTCCAGAGGAGATAATTCTACTGGAGGCTATACAGTCAGTGAGCTTTGGAATTTTGCTGAAGAAGAGTCAACTTTGCTGGCAAATTACGTGCCTCGAGCTAATCAGCAACTTATGTCGCAAGTGATTGAAGAGAATTTTGCTCTAGGTGGAGAACTGGTTCTTGAGGCGGGTACGGGTACCGGCAAAACACTGGCCTACCTGTTACCTGCATTGATTCATTCCGTGCGCACAGGCGAGCGAGTAGTTGTGTCTACTCAGACTAAAAATTTACAAGATCAACTAAAAGAATCAGACTTGCCAATTGCAATAGATCTTGTACAGAGATTTAGTAATTCAAGCAGTTCCAAGTCAAAGCCACCCCCTCACATCAGCGTGCAAATTTTAAAGGGCAAGGGCAATTACTTGTGTCTAGAGAGCTGGTTTGCGGTGCGGGCATCGCAAACAAAACTTGAAGCACAAGAATCTCGTTTTTACGCACGAGTAGCAGCTTGGCTGGAGCAAACATCAACGGGCGATTCCGCTGAGTTATATATGACCTCACAGGATGAGGAAACGTGGCGAAATATATCGGCAACTGATACAGATTGCATGTCTCGTAGATGCGAATTTGTTCAGGACGGCAGTTGTTTTGTAGTGCGAGCACGTGAAAAAGCTTCGATGGCAAATGTAGTCGTCGTGAATCACGCGTTGTTACTTGCGAACGCCGCTCAGAATGAACAGATTCTTCCGAGCTATGAGCATTTAATTATTGATGAGGGACATCGACTTGAAGATGTTGCAACCGATCATTTCGGAGGTGTAATTTCGCTTAAGTCTGCTGAGGATTTGCTAAAATCCGGGCCAATCAAGAATAAAAAAGATCGAAGAAATAAGTCATTAAGTTTCTTGGGCCACTTTAGGGCGTTGGAAATATATGCCCATGACAACCAGTCAGAAATTGAAAAAATTATTCGAACTCGTGATAGTGCGATAGGGCGGTTACGTGAACTGAGAGAAAATCTCAGGGATTTTTTTGAGAATCATGCCGACGCAAGACACCCTGGGCAGGTAGCGCTTGGCAGTAAAAATTCTCGACAGGAACTCAGCCTGACAGTCGGTGCTCGTTCTCAACCTGCCTGGGAAGAATTAACTCAGAATTTCGACTTATTATTATCGACCCTAAAATTTTTACTCCGCGATGTAGAACAACTTCTACCTGCAATGCGTTCGCAGCGTAAAGCCTTCACCCAAATTGATTTGGATGAGCTAACAGTTGCTATTAACGGATTCTCAGGCGAACTATCCAACCTGAACAGCACTATGCAACGAATTATTATTGACGAAAACCCAACAGACATCACTTGGATGAGTCGCCGAGATAAGGATATCCTTCTAGGTTGCGCACCACTGGTCCCTGGAGATCACCTAAGGCAACATGTTTTCGAGGGTAGAAAATCTGTGTTAGTCACGAGTGCAACGCTACAGGACATTGATTCTGATGGCGGCAGTTCGTTTAAATTTATATTGGATCAACTTGGCCTACCTGACGCTTACACTTCGAGCTGGCCCGCGCCTTTTAACTTTAAAGATCAGGCAAAAGTAATAGCAGTGAGTGACATCGTGAATCCTACGGAGACTGCTTATTCGAGACAATTACATGATGCTATATTTCAGGCGGTCAATTCACTGGGTGGAAGGACTATTGTGCTATTTACCTCTCACGATGCCTTGCGCGCAGCCACTTGGGATTTGCGGGATCGTTTAGCTGAAATCGACGTGCGCTTACTGGCCCAAGGAGTTGATGGATCCGCCACGAGATTAGTTAGGGAACTCCAGTCAAGTGATTCCACGGTAATCTTTGGTGCGGCAGCTCTCTGGGAAGGTGTTGATATTCCAGGACGTGCATTGTCACAAATTATTGTCGTTCGATTACCATTTCCATCACCGGTGGACCCAATACACGCAGCACGTGGCGAACGATATGAGGATTCATTCTTGGAATATTTGCTTCCCAGAGCAATATTGCGCTTTCGTCAGGGCTTTGGGAGATTAATCAGACATGAAGATGATAAAGGGATATTTACTATCTTGGATAGCAGATTTGTAAGTGCAAGATACGCGAATCAATTTGCGAAATCCTTATCTGATACAGATATTAAGACCGTCAGATTAGGAGAACTAGAAACTGAGATCGCGAGCTGGTTAGGGGAGGAAATAATCTAATGATTTGGACGCGCGGTCAGAGGATTAGCCTTCAAGTGCTAGAGCGCCCAGATATTTTTACCAGAGCCGGAATACAACGTGCTTTAGCTGATGGCATAAGTAGAAATTTCAATCCAACTGATTTGGGTGAGTTGAACACATTAACTAATGTTGATTGGTATGTGATTCGAGAAGCTAGCTTAGAGGTGGGACTTTTTGGGATACAGAGAGATATGCCATTGCTGGGCGCTGCCACTGTGCGTTTTGTCGCGGTAGATCCACAATACCGCGGCAATGCTGTAGGCACTCGAACGGTTCTGGTTGCAGAGAGAAAATTGAAACAGGAAGGATACGAGTTGTACGGAAGAGTCCCTGAGACGAATGGACGCGGTCTTTATTTCTGGCTGCGTTGTGGGTTTGTCGGACAGCATTCCATCACTGAGAACGAGTCAGCGACTTGGTTTCGAAGAATTTCTAGGGGTTAGCATTCGGATTCTGGTTTGGGATTATTATCGCGTTTTTTGCTCGCCCAGAGGTCTCGGCGTTGGTTCCGTTTGACTATGGTATTTCGTGCCCAACGCCTCCATATAAGTGTGATTGATAGTGCAGTCCCAGCATATATGAACAGTTTTGTAACCTCTGACGATTCACTCGACAGGCCTGTTGCAACCAGGCAGAATATGGCGCCAACGAAAAAACTTGTGAGCAGGTTTATCTTCACGAATTTAGTCCGATAGGTTTGTCATGCAGTCACGGCAGTAATAATAAACTCCTAATGATTCGCCGATCACCGCGTCGCCACAATCCTTACCAGGCTTGTTTGAAAATGGATTCAGGTGATACGTGTTGTTACAGTTGAAACACTGCTGGAGTAATTCCAGAATAGACTTTTCATCGCAAATTTCGCATGTTGATACTTCGCTAGACATTTAGGTACTCAATTTCGTGACTAATTTTACGCTTCCACTTTATTTTATATCTTTATTCTGAAGAAAATAGTAGGCATCATTTTTTGACTTAATAATTCCCTTAAAATCAGCCCACTTGAGTTGATGCAAAGCACTTCCGATATCAGGACCCGCTGTTATGCCTATTTCCCTTAAATCGCTGACTGTGAGGTGACTTGAGCAGAGCTTCCATGTCGCCATGGCATCCACGAACGGGGCTGTTTTTTTCGAGTTTAGCGTACTCGCGATTACGAGTGATTCTTCGTTTATTTTCTCGTAGTACCTGATGTTATCTGCCGTAAAATGTAGCGCACGCTTGTTATTCAATATTGCTGATGCCTCCTGAACAAATAATTTTAGTTGTTTAGGTAGCTGTAATCGGTCAAGAGCAGCGATTCGCATCTCGTCGGTGGCGCCCAGAAGTAAACCAGTGAGCAAAGTGCGTAAATTATAGTCAGTAAGAGGTTTGGTGGCTCGAAAATTAGAGAGCTCAAATGAGAGGGCAGGGTGACTTCTCTCTAGGACTCCCCACTCGTGGAGTTGCGAACAAATTTTTAGTGCGAGGGGGGCCTCAGAAATCTGTCTTAGTTCTGAAACGAGTCGTATTCCAGCTACATTTTCGAAACTTATCTCAGGCATGTGTAATTGATGAGCTACGTCGGCATCTAACATCAATTCATGACTGGTTAACAATCTAGCAGCCCGCCAAAGCCTAGTAGGATCATCTACGAAGGAATTGTCATGTAGAGTGACTAATGTTCTGGTCTCTATTGCTGACAGCCCATTAAATGGGTCGTGGAAAGTATTTTCGATATCTTGGCTTAGACCCACTGCCATGGCATTGATAGAGAAGTCCCGGCGCTCGAGGTCCAGATTGATCTCATTGGTTGTCGAAACAATTGGCAGTCCACCAGGTCGAGCGTAGCGTTCAGTTCTTAACCTTGAAATATCGAGCTGCGTGTTGCTGTCTGTTCGAAGCGACGCGGTCAACAAATCTGAATGACTCACCATGTCAATCTCGCTTGCGGTCCATTCACTCTTGACTGCTTCCGCAAGTGCCAGTGAGTCACCAGTCGTTGTGATATCAATATCCCTTACAGGTTTATTCATTAGTACATCTCTAACAGCTCCACCAACTAACCAGAGGTTTTGTCGGTGTCGGTTACTGTGTTCAACCGTCATAGACAGTAACCGTTGCGCGTCTGGCGTCAATTGGTCAAGTAAATATTTCAGTGAGATATTAGGCGGTCTGCGAGGCGAGGGGTCTGGCATTATTGGTATCTATTGTGTATTCGCATATGCGGTTGATCAGTTGTTGATTTTTTCATAACAAATTCTTAAACTAGTAGTGTTGACTATCTTACAGGTTATAGGCGGGGAGCTGTTTGAATCGGAACAGCGAGGGATTTTTATGTCATTGAATTCTCCCCAAGTGCAAGCGTTCGATGTTGAGGCCAATTTGCATTTGTTTGAAACGACTATTAACTACAAGTTTTCTGATAAGACTCTCTTTACTGAAGCGATGACGCATGCCAGTGCCTCCAACGAATTTCCGGAGACTTATTATCAGAATAATCAACGTCTTGAATTTCTTGGTGATGCTGTTGTGGGCTTAATTGTGGCGGATGTCCTTTTTCATCGATTTCCAGAAAACCGTGAAGGAGATTTGACCGAATGGCGAGCTCGCTTGGTTCGCGGTAAAACACTTACTGAAATTGCATTGAGTCTTGGTTTGGGTAACTTTTTAATTCTCGGTGTAGGTGAGGAAAAAAGCGATGGCCGAATAAAAGGAAGGAACTTGGCCGACGCACTTGAAGCTTTGATCGGAGCAGTTTTCGTGGACGGCGGCTATGACCCCGTCCGAAGGTTTATTAATTTAATTTTCAGCCCTTATTTGCGGCAATTAGACACGTCTAATCCAAAGGGTGACTTACAAGAGCTTGCAGCAACGATAAAGAGCCGGCCGAAATATATGCTAGTAGGTGAGTCAGGTCCAGATCACAAACCGGAATATCGCGTACGAGTTGAGATTGATTTAGAAGCTAGGATTGCCGATAAGCATCTCGTTGCTGAGGGCACAGCTTCAACTAAACAAGGCGCTGAAACAGCCGCGGCAGAAGAAGCTTTGCCACAATTAAGAAAAGTACTGAATCGATAACCAAAGGTAATTAATGCACTTAAAACAACTTCAAATTCAGGGATTTAAGTCTTTTGCAGATCGAACCACGTTCGAATTTGGACCTGGAATGACCGTCATTGCAGGTCCAAATGGGTCTGGAAAAAGTAACGTCACTGACGCAATTCGCTGGGTGCTAGGTGAACAGGCTGCGAGCTCCTTGCGTGCCAAGAAATCAGATGACGTAATCTGGATAGGCTCCGACTCCAAACGGCCTGCAGGTTTTGCTGAGGCAACGTTAACTTTCAATAACACTGATCGATGGCTTCCCTCTGACTATTCCGATGTCGCTATCACCCGTCGGGTGCATAGAGATGGGCAATCCGAATATTTACTAAATAAGCGTAAAGTCCGTTTGACCGATCTAACGGAGCTCATGGCAAAGGCAGATTTTCGTCAGGGATCATATTCATATCTGTCACAGGGACTGGTGGACAAAGTTCTTTCATTGAAACCTGATCAACGCCGTGCGCTTATTGAAGAAGCAGCCGATCTGCATTCTGCTCGCCAACGGCTTCGATTATCCGAACGAAGACTTAAAGAAACGCGCGATAATCTTGGACACGCTCGGATGCAGGTTAGAGAACTAGAGCCCCGATTACGTTCGCTTAAGCGCCAGACGACACGAGCCGAGAAATATCAAGATCTGCGAATTATTTTAGATAAAGCATTTCAAGAATATTTCACTATCGGTCTCAGCGAGTCAGCGACGACGATTAAACAGGCATCAGAAAACGCTACTCAGCTACGTATGATTCATTCATCGACTAAACAGAGATTTGACGAGGCTCAGAAAATGTATCTGGGTGTGCGAGCTAATCTCGAGAATACCCGAACTGAACTTGCAAGCGCAGAGCGAGAAGAGCGTGGTAGACGAGAAGCACTGCTGTATCTAGAACAAGACATGGCTCTCGCAGAGCAACGATTGGAGCTCTTTGAGCAACGGCAGAATGATCTGGAAGAAAGCCTTTCACACGAACCAGAATCTCACTTATCTGATGACATACCTAAGGTTTCAGACGAGTCATTACGATTACTTGTGCTTACGAGTAGATCTGAGTTAGAGCAAAAGAAAGTTGCATTAGCGGAAGCTGATCAGGTCACACGAGAGGTTCTTCGTGATCTAGCGGAGTATGAAGCTAGACGTGCTCGTGTTAATGCCGAATATGGTGAACTCGAGGCTCGACTACTCGATGTTGAAGCCTATGAAAAGAAACAGACTCAGGACCATCTACGGAATAGTTCTGCGGCTAAATCTGTAACTCAATCAATTGAACAACTTGATATTAAACTAGCCAGCCAGCGCAGTGATTTTCATGAAATACAACGATCATTAGAAAGTATGACTGAACTGGTTAAGACGAATGAACATTCTTTTGAGATAGCTAGGGTGGCGCTGAGCTCCAAAGCGAATGAAGTATCTCGCTTGGAGTCTGATGTTACAAGCCTTGAAAGACAAATCGATCTCCAAGAGTTGCTTGTACGGTCTACCGGTCAAATGTCAGAGGCCGTTGAATTTATCTCTGACGTTTCAAAGTCAGATCCGAGTTTGTGGGTTGATATTCTGAGTCAATTAATTGACGTGCCAGATCGCTGGCAGACAGCGACAGAGGCATGGATGGGCGATAAGCTGACTGCCATAATTTTTTCAGATCACGAATGCTTAAGGACTGTACTAGATCAGGGAAATAGTGAAATGGATAAGAATCTGCTTCTCTATTCTCGTGAAAGTGCTTTGATAAACGAATTGCTACCTCTTCCGGATCACATTGGGGTAATAGGTCCACTTCAGGAGGTAATTTCGACTGATGACCATATGGCAAATTTGATGGCCCTGATATGTGCCAATACCTATTTAGTCAGTGATTTTGAATCAGGTGTGCTGCTGAGTGAAATGGGCTACAACGCCGTTACTGAAGAAGGTGAGGTATTTCAGAGTGATGGTGGAATCCGACTTCGCTCGTCGACTAATCCAGAGTCTTATCTTTCTTTGGTGACCGCTCTGTCGAATAGTGTCAGCCTACTCGAGGACACAAGAAAATCTGTAGTGGCGAGGTCGGTAGACCAGTCTAAACTCGAAGTAGAACTCGCGAGTGAAACCTCCGCACTTACTGACGCGAAGGAACAGGTACTGAAGCTAGCAGAAAGTAAAGAAGGAATAGTACTTGAGATTTCACGGTTGGAAAAAGAACAACTTGGATTGAGTGCGGAACGAACTCTTCTGTTATCTCAGCTTGAAAATAGTGAGCCTAAGAATGAAAGCATTGCAATAAGGCAATCTATGCAAGAACGCACAGCAGAAATTATAGAGGTCGATAATGAAATCCAGCAGATTCGCGATCGAGCATTATCAGTCAATGCTGAGCGCGATACCGCTGCACGTGAATTTGAAGTAGCAACTGCTCAACTAGCAGCTGCGGATGCGGAGCAACGAGCACAGGAACAGCTGCGCGTGCAACGCGAGACGGATCGTCTTCACCGATTAGAAAGCCGTGCGCAATCGATCAAGTCACTTAAGTCACTTGAGGATGCAACGGAAGAACTTGCTTTAGAGATGACTCAACTGCGAGATAAAATTTCTTCGCAACGGGTATCGCTGGCGGAGGCTAAAGCCGTGATAACGCCGATGGAGGCTAGAGCCCTGACACTTACAAATGATGAATCGATGCTTCAGTCCAATCGGGCAGAATTGGAAGTTGAGCTTCGAGAGAATGAGTCTAAACTACTTAACTCTGAACATGAATTGAATCGACTAGAAGAGTCAGGTCAACGACTGATAAAAGAGTTGGAAGCTGAGGAGTTTACAACAGATATGTTCAGTCAACCTGCGCTCGTTGATTATGGTGGCAAGTCACCAAAAGAAGTGTTTGCGAATGCAGAAGAACAAGTAAACCAGGCGCGATCAAAATTAAGATCGCTTGGTCCGGTCAATATTGACGCTCTCGAAGAATATCAAGAAATATTGGAACGCTACGAATTTCTTACTGGCCAAATTGTTGATCTTGAGCAAGCTCAAAGTGATGTGCGATCAATTATTCGTGATTTACGTGAGGAAATACGTACTGCCTTCGTGGAGACATTTGAG
>MDSW01022051.1_pt1 | contig 12079 bp, 5 predicted proteins | sample 811171 | NCBI WGS metagenome assembly MDSW01 (sample SAMN05326641, study PRJNA326480) | marine metagenome | isolation source: seawater | place: Atlantic Ocean: North West | collected 2012
AGACGGCAAATGTTTCGTAACGCCGAGTCTGTTTTGCAAACGACGGATCTGTGCGCCGGGACAGCCTGATTCAGCGCCCCGTGTGTATTTAACTCGCTTGACTGATCGGTTACACTGTCTAGTCGATGTTCGCTTTGACGCTCCGGACGCAGCCGCGGCGCGCGCCTCTCTGACTGTCCTCGCGCGGCGCGGCAGTTAAATGGATGAGCTCGTCCTTTTAAAAACGTACTACGTGTACGTGTACGCTCTGATCATTTTTTTCATACGCTCTCACCTTTTATTATTGGCTACGTGTAGTACTGTATCGCTGATTGCAACTAGTCTACATACGTAAGTCATACGAAGGTACGTACATACGAAGGTATTACGAAAGTACTTTCGTACTTTCGTACGAAAGTACAGTACACATATTATCATAGTCTACCGCAGTACGGAAGTACGAAAGTACTTCCGGAAGTGTCTATCCTTCCTACTCTGTTCCGGAAGTGCCACTCGCTACACGTGCAGTACACTTACGTGTACGTGTAGTCTACAGTATGCAAAAGTGTTTCTACGTGTACATTTTCATATTAAAAAAGGCTAGAGCGAACGAAGTCGTTGTACAGTACACTAGTACGTATCATACTAAAGAATAAAACAAAGAGAAGAATCTCAAGAAGATTCTCACGCCACGGGAAAAAGGGGTGTTCTCCCAAAAAAGTATTTTACCTTCAACAAAGAAAGTCTTCCGAATGTACGGAAATACTTTGAAAGTCCGAAGGCACGGAAGTATGATACTTCGGAAATAGATATCTTCGAAGGTTTCTAACTTTCTATGGCCCTACGAGTAGCTAGCTAGCTACCTTCGAAGGTACTTTCGTACCAAGGTAGATACCTTTTCGGTATCTTCCAAGGTATATTTTCGTAGACTACACGTACGTGCGTGCAACTTTGTAGTACACAATGATATGGCTAAATAAATACGAAAGTACGAAAGAACGAAGGTAATATTAATAAAGCGTTCCGTACACTACTACACGTACACGTACAACTACACGTACTGTACAGTACATGCACTTTCTAGAAATGACATATGATATCATATTCTATCTTCGAAGGTACGTACTACTGTACACTACATATGTACATACGTAGTTAGCTAGTTACGTACCTTCGAAGGTAAATACGTACGTACCTTCGTACATAGCATGTACGAAGGTACGTGTACAGCTGTACACGTACAGAGTACAGTATGTACGTGTATCAGAGAACATCACCTTCTGAAAACAATGCGAGTACTGTGCACAACTTTTTGAAGAGGATCGCGTTCGTTCAGTACCATGATCCCGTAAGCCGGACTCTCGGGAGCGATCCCATTCGCACCCAGTTGCATTATGTCTGTTTTTAAGACTTGTGATTTCTGGTCGTCGACGTGCAAAGGCGACGAGAAATTCGGCGTCGGTTCTTTGGCCGTCGGCAGTTATGATGACAAATTGATACTTGCAACATGCAGTTTATTCGGCGTCCTTCGCTTGTATACTCCCAGTGAAAGTGATTTCGCAGATGGAGGACACGCTCTCGAGTTAAACTTGAAACTGCCAATTCTAAAGATTGAATTCGGTAGGTTCGAGTTGGGAAAGGGAAATATTTCAGTGGTGGTTCTACACCCTCGAAAACTGATGGTTTATACACTATGGCAGCGTATGCCCTTAAGCAAGCAATACGAACTTCCCTTGAATTTCGAAGCTGTGCTTGATCAAGGAGGTATCTTCCGATTTCCAAAAAAATATACTTCAGAGCCCTCGTCTACTTAGTTTCTTTTCCTTTTCTCGGTGGACTCTATCTTTAGCATTGAACATGGTGATTGGACAGTTTGGGGGGTCTCACAAGGATGTGATTGGTGTGCAATACTCAAGTGGGCAGCTGAGTGTCTATGCAAAAGGGGTTACTGTTATGAACTGCCTCTTAACAGATTTCACGGTGTCTAGCCCAATACTTTATTTGCACGAAACTGACTCCTTTGTAACAGTGAGCGCTACAACAGAATTGAAGTGTTACAAATATGGAGCACTTGTTACGGAGTCAGAAACGATTTCGCAGGCAAGGGACATGCCCGCTGAGTGGAGTGTCTGCTTAGGCGAGCCAGCACTGAAAATTGTGGGCATGGATCACTTGTGTAACTACAAAAAGCTTGACACAAACGGAAATATTGTTTTCAACTCAGAGGAGAATATGACAAATATTCTGGTGCTTACAGAGTGCAGCATATTTGGAATATCGTTGAGCGGTACAATATGTTTTCAGAAAAAATTAGATTTTTTGCCTATGACTTGTGCTGCACTGCCAGTTTTGGGCAGCAGTAGCTCTGAGAAAGGGAGGGCGTTCCTGGTGACAGGGTCTACAGGAAATGTACAGTTATATAGCGGCATGAATTTGTTATGGGCAGCAAGGCACAGCTTCTCTTTTATCGCGCTCAGCATTGCACCTATTGGTGATACTGGGAATTGCATGGTAGGTCTTGGTGACGATGGATACCTGAGCATGAGCTACTTTGGAACAGAGCTCCCTGCGGACGTAGTCGCACCGGGCAAAGATATAGGAAATGATTTCGAGAAGAAGTGTTCAGAACAACTGAGGCGAATACGAGAAATTTCCGTGTCAAATTGTGAAGCACAAAGATATTTACCTGAAGCTCTGCAGATCAGAGCAAAAGTGCTTACTCATGTAGATAATGGCACAGTACACGTGAACATGGAGGCAAAGATGGAGAGTCACACACGTTATACAGGTCAACGACCCGAGTCTAGATGCTATGAGACTTTGACAATGCATATCGTTTTGACATGTACTGGGGTGGGGACAGGAGATTTCCTCGAGGATATTCAAATATCGATATCCACTCCAGCAAATGTTTTCTGCTGTCAGGAAAGTTTAAATATTCCCATTTTGAGTTGTGGGGTTGACAACTCCACAGTCATACCTATTTCATTGTATGCGCTTCAAGGAGAAAGGCAACTCCCTGAAAACAATGCAGTCTATATAATTACAAGATATAAAGTTCATGGAGAGTTACGCGCTGTCAGCTGCGAAGTATATGTGCCACTTGCAGTTTTCTGCTCGCTTATCCCTCCTGCAAAAACTACGGGTCACAAGATAACACTCAATACCAATCATTCGCCACCACTATTGTCTCTTCTTTTCGGAGACATGCTGCAGGGTTTCACAGATTCGGAGCACATTAATCCCGTTGATAATGTGCTGACTTTCCAATATACGAACGGGGCGCGAGTTAATCTCATACTAAGCAAAAATGCTGGGAGATTTCGCTTGCAGTCTTCTCAACTTGAGGCCATGTGGCTGATCCTCCGCGAGTTAATTCATCGCCTCCGCAAGCACTTCAAGAAAAATAAGGTTGCGAAGGAGAACCTTGAAGTTTCGTTTCAAGAGGCACTGCCCCTACAAGACCTTTTTGAAAGTCTTGATCAACATTGCGCAGCAGTTTCACAATACAATATATTGCACCGGCAATTTGTTTATCGTTCGAAACAGTTACGCGCCTTGCAAAAGCGTGTACTATTGCGATTCAAAGACAAGAATCCAGTATCTCTGTCTCAACTTGAAATCTTGTTAGATGACACGGTTGCTCAGATCAGCCAAGCTGTACACTTTTCGAAAACTCTGTCGAACGACTTAAAAAATACTCAAAGCAGTCTTTCTGCAGCACTGCAGATGTTGCTCATGCTCATGGAATTTCGTTTCGGGATCAAATTCGACGGAGTACGCGTTCTTCGAAGCTACATATCCCCATCTGTGCAGGACATATTCGAGCAGTGCTGGGAAGAGTTGGCAGAAGCGTCTGTAGCTGCCCTAATAAGAATTTTCCTCACAGGAAACAAGAAAGCAGGAAATTTAGATATAGGTCAAAGTCAACCATATGATGAAGTGCATGATACCAGCAAACTGAAAAAATTAATTTCAGCTGCGTGTGAACGGCTGGCACGTGGGTACGTTGTGCCCTTGGTCGTTGAGCGTTTAGGTATTCCATCTTTGCCAGAGTCCCACTAGACTGACTGTTTTTGCTGTGAAATGAGTTGCTGCTTTTTATCAATGTTAGGAACGTAATTTATACCTGCGTATTGGATACATTATGAAGAGAACAAAAGCAGTGCAATATCAGCATATCATCCGCATAAAATACCGTGCTTGCGTGGATTTTTCTGTCCAAATCCCATCATATTATCGCTGTGGCTGTCCTTCTGCAACACGTTTTACAAAGATAGTCTCCTTTTGTAGATCATAAAACAAAACCACTTTACGCAGAACTTGCTGAAGCACGGAACATTTATCAAAAGTATCATTGTTTCATCTGTTTTCCTGCTTCCTTACCAAAGAGAAAATGTTTGTAATTGAGAATGAGCCGTGATGCGTTACCTTTCAAATCCGAGGGAGAAACGCCGTCCTTAAGACATACTTTGAACTTTCCACTCTTACCAAAAGCACCCGCTATAGTTCCTATTTCTCCGCGACTAGTGAAAACTCGCAAGCCTTGAAAAATCGTCATGTCGGTCTCTTTTTTAAACATTCCCTTACCAATGACAGTTTTCACATCATGCACCCGATCAACTGAACCAAAACGTTTTTTCATTGTGAAGACTTTAATGTGCTTCACTGAAGCTGGATCCTCAACACTGGGGTGGATAATACGCCCATGGAAAGCGAGGCGGCACGAATTTTTGTGGATATCAGCGTCAAAACGCGAGGCTACATACTTTGATCCAGCAGGGCAGGTTACAGGGCGATCAAATCGAAGAAGTGCCCACGTGCTACAGGTCGAAGTGATAACTCGATGACAACGTTTGTCTTCTACTCTCAATTCACAAAAGTGTTCAACCCCAGCAGTGCACGAATTATCCCCTGGAACACTATCCAAGCAACTTGAATATTCATATTCAAGATCTTCGTTGAATGCAGAAATATTCGATTCCCGATTAAGTGATATGTCAACATCATTAGTACAGTCTGCTTGCAGTGGACTGTCGTCTTGGGACCCAAAAAGAATTCCTTCTTCGCAGGACTTCGCTGAGGTGGCTAAAGAAGCTGGATGACCTGGAGCTTTGAAGAAAACCGCTGTGGCCATAACTGTTGTATATCCCACTGTCACATGATATCTCATCTTGGAATGGACGATGCCTTTGAAAAATCTGATCTTCTCAGCACTGACAACCGCGGCAATAAAGCTGGGGACTGTACCTGGTGCTGCTACTATACCTCTTTCAAACAACTTAGAGTCAAACTGCGTGATACACATACCAACTCTGTCTCCGACTGCACAAGTTTGCACAGGTCTCTTGAACACTTGCAAACTCCTCACCTTCTTTTGGAGCTTCAAGTGCGGCAATTCGACAATATCACCGACTCGGCACTGCCCTTTCAAAACTGTTCCAGTCAGCACAGTGCCATGCCCCTTAACTGGAAAACAGTGATCTGCCGCAAGAAGAAAATCACCTCCCTGGAGTCGTTTTTGCGCACTACTGACAAGTGCCATGAGGTTGGCTACTAGAATATCGATCCCTAATGGAGAACCATACACATCCATTTTATCCGCACCACCAGGACACGCTGCGACTGGGACCATCTTGCAGTCACCAAATCTAGTCGTCTTAATTGCTTTTGAAAGACGCTTCTGCATGTTAGAAACAACCACTTCTCGCAATTTGGAAGGAATCACGTCAATTTTGTTGAGCACGACAATGAGATTGTTTGCGGTGAGCTCCCCAACCACAAGGCACTCTGCAGTTTGAGTTTGGATGCCTTTGTTCACATCAATTACCTACGGACAGACATCAGGAAAATTGTGTGAAAAAAATGATTCATGAGAGAAACAAACAGGAACAAACAAAATACGTGTAAAATACGTCCAACCAGCAACATTATGTCGATTATGTGTGCACCACCGAGCACGGTCCTAATAAGAGAGGCATGACCTGGGCAGTCGACTATTGTAAACTGGATTTGATCATAAGGTAAGGTGAAGAGGCTCCCTTCAACTGGAGCCATAAAGCTGGAAAAGCCAAGGTCAATTGTTATGCCTCGCTCGATGCTCTGTGGATGCTTGTCAAGAGATGCGGTAGAGAAGTGCGTAGAGATCGCTCGAGCTGTAAACGGCTGTCGTGAGAGAAAGTAAACGAGCAAGAAATTTAGAAAAGGGTGAAACAACGCACCTAGACTTGTTTTACCACAGTCGACGTGACCCATGATACCAACATTGACGTTCAAAGTGCGAACGTTCTCGCAGTGCACATCCATTCTAATATTGGTAACAGCAATATGGTTGCCCAGTATCCTGGAGAAGAAATTATACACCTCTCTGTCAAACTGCACAGCTCGGAGGTTGATTCTAGAAACTTTTTTTCCGAAAGTATGACAAGTACGAAAGTACGAAAGTACGTGTACACGTGTAGACGTACAACGTGTCACGTAACGTTACGTGTGTGTACGTGCGTGTACGAAGGTATTATTGTATTCTATTGTATCTGATGATTACAAAAAGACTGATGAGCTATTATCCTACCCATCCGTCACGTACGTGTACACGTACACGTACGTGTAACGTACGTGTACAAATTTTAATAAAATAGTTTATCCCCTGGTGTACACCGGTTACGTGTACATGTACAGTACATAAACGCGTTGTGCACGTAAGATAATATTAATATCAAACATACCACTACTACGTGTGCAGTACGTGTACATGCCCTACACTAAAACAACTACTTTTAATAAATAATAAAAATACGGAAGTAAAACAATAATCAACTAGCTAGAAATATGATACAGTACGTAGCTACGTACGTGTACTGTATGATAGTAGTAGGCCCAAGTTGTTTAATAATATCTTTTTTATTGTACGGAAGTACGGAAGTACTTCCGAAGTACGGAACGAAGTACCGAAGATATGTAGTACGGAACGAAGTATGGAATTACGAAGTACTTCCGTACGAGTGTAACGTTGTACGTTGTACTGTACGTGTACACGTACGTGTAGGACTCGTGTAGGGCCCTACGGAAGTACGGAAGTATTCGATTTCCGGAAATAGTACCTTCGCTTCGCAGCTAGTCTAGCTAGCTAGCTACCTTCGAAGGTAGCTAGATAGTAGCTACCCTCCAAGGTAGACTACGTACAAATAAACTAGTAAAATAATAAATATAAAGTACTTTCGTACGAAAGTACGAAAGTACTTCCGTACGTACTTTTATAATACGGAAGTACGTAGACTATGTTTGAGAGAAGGTTTACCTTCTCACCATCTAGGCACCTTTCCCGACCTAGGGACGAAAATTTCAACCAATCAAATGCGTTTGGCGCTCCGTATCCAAAACTCGGCCTCTGTTGGTCTGTTAGTCTGAAATGAGTACGCGAATTTCGTACTACGCGGAAACTGCACCTCGGGACGTGACGATGAAGTCGTCCTGTACGGGAACTTTCGTACTCTTCAGACTAAATACGCTCCCGGGCCCCTTCTCCCAACTACCGACGGCCGAAGCGCCGGAGGCGCTGATAGTATGTACGAAAGTACCGGTTATGTAGACTAGCTACGTGCGTACGGAAGTAGTTTCGAAAGTATGATACTTTCGAAAGTATAATTATGATACAGTACCTACTTACATAATACTTCGTTCCGTAATATTTTCGGAATAACTTGAACACGTACACGTACACGTACGTGTACAGTAAATTGAGGCCGGGAGTGGCGAAAAAACGGCTAAGTTGTTAGTGAGAGTTTCATATCCTGAGATTGGGCCGGATACGCGCGTAGCGCTTAGAGAGGGGGGCCGTAAAAGAGCTCCAGGACAAATCCAAGTCGTTTTTTTTGTCAAAAGTAAACTTCCCTACTTATCGATATTTCCCTAGCTCGAAGCAGCTACGTTCACCAAACATAATCTTTCGACGAGAACTCGCTGGTATAACCGACTGCTATTCTCCTGTGATAGTGACGGAGCAAGTCATCCACAAACAGTCAAACCGATCGAAAGTATGAAAATTGTAAGGAACTCGCTAAATAAGAAACCAAAAGCCTGGATGGTAATCATAGGTGCAAAGGTCGCCCATAGCATCAGGTGATGACGCTCCACTGCGACAAATATACTGCCGGACAGGATACCAATAGCGCGCAGCAGACCGTACCTGAGTGCTAATCGAGCAAGTGCTTTGCGGAAAGAAATGTGGAAAGTGGATATTTTTTCACGGGACTGAGCTAAGAGAAGAGCAGCTGCAACAGGGAGGAAAAAGGCAGCAACGATATCAGACGACCAAGTGTTCACTGCGAGAATAGTAGCCATCAAGATTAGGTTGAACTCCGTGAATCCAGTAAAAGCACGATCAAAGTGCAGTCCATCAAATGCATTCCTGTGACCACTTGCAGCAAAAAGCTGCATATTCAGTACGAGGAGAAAACATGTAAGAGTAAGTTCTCTTGGTATGTCTGTAGAGCTGAAGACCGGAATGTCACTTCGGAGGGCGAGCGACAAAAACGCAAACTCAGTGAGAGCAAGAAAACTCCAAATGAATCCTTGGTCACCAGAAATCATGATCAACGCAGGAACCAAGGTAACTAAAGTGCTGTTTGACACGCCAAAAACCGCAGCATTCACAGAACGTGCACGAAAAGCTGTTATCAATGTGAACGAAAATAACACAAACGAGGCCATGTAGACAAACTTGAATGGAAACGTTGTACCTGCCAAACTAAGAAGACCGTAGGCATTGCTCGACAGCAATCCAAAAGCATTTTGTAGTGCCTTTCCAAGAAAAAGGTATTTTACGCCGACAGCTGTTAAACTATTCGCAATGATAAATCGAAATATCCCTCGATATATCGGACCTATTGCACAGTGTATAACAAATGGCAGCAGTGCTAGCGGTGCTAAAACACATGCTATGGCGAGACTGCCGTGTGGATATACATACGCTGAAATTCTGTTCAGCTCGATCTGGGACTGCTTGCCAGCAACGTTATGTACACTTTTAGCCCACGAGGCACACAAATTGCGAGAAGTGAAGTTACAAAGCATTAGCCCTGTTGCAGCTACTGCTCCTCCGAATCTGCCGGATCTGGTGTAGCACAGTAGCCCTGCAGAAGAGCAGGACTTAACCGTGAGAAGAAACACAAATGAAGCAAAAAAGAAGTGGGCGACGTCAGCTTCTGCATCTATAAAACTATTTGAGAATTTGCTACATAAACCTAAGGCCATCAGCAAAGACGTTGATAAAGGTTCCAACGAACGCATTCGACGAAGTTCATCCTGATCGAGAATATCAAGAGAATTGGTGAAAGATACTATCTTTTTTATGCACCTTCTTCCAACGAGGTCTGACGAAGGTGACAGAAAGTTGGAGCGGTATATGCGCAAAGCGAGAGACTGGACAGATATGGATAAGGCAAGCAATGTTATGCCAAAAACAATGTTCACCAGTCTGAAATGTATCCATCGTCCTCGAGCAATTTTAGCTGCAGTGTGCATGAAATTCATAAGGTGCTTTGTCGCAACACGTGATGAGATATTTTCTTTATTGGCAGAGTCATATAAATCTGAAAGCAGTGACCAGTCTGCAATGCTAAAATGATTGGAAGTTGCCCCGGCATAGTGATGCAGGTAACGCCAAACCTGAGCAGATGTCACTTTTAAGACATGATAATACTGCTCTTCTATCCTCTCTGAGACATTCGTGAAACCCATGGTAGCGCAAGATTTACTATCAGAAAGACTATTCATTGGGTTTGCATTTGCAATTTCCCAAAAACGCCTTGGAACATAGCCAACACTACCAAATGGTATGGGCAATCCAAAAATTAGAGCAATGGTCGGAGCGAAATTAACTTGAGGCATGGATTCATATTCCTCTTGAAAAGTGCGCCGAGGTGAAAACAGTTCACTGTGGTCTATCCAGCCCCCGACATCAGCATTTGCCCAGGGGTGAAGCACAAGAACAAAAGAGTCTGTTTCCTCTGCAGTGCATCCACCGTGGTCCCCATTTTTTGTCATACCATGATCTCCCATTACAATTAACAGCGTGCTGTTAAAAGATTGATCTGCTTTCATAGCAGCAATCATGGTCCGGATATCAGCGTCGTATTCTTCGAGTTTGCGAGCCATTGCTGAGCTTTCAACCCCGAAAGTGTGCCCGGCATGATCGACTCCGAGAAAATGTCCGATGAGCATATCCCACTGATCTGGATGCTGGAGCGATGACGTCAAGTGTTGTCTAACACCATGGTCAACACTGTCCAAATCTCTAACATTGAAAGATGGATAAACCGATATTCCAGCAGCAAAGTGTTCAGGACGAAATAGCTCCAGCCAGGTGTCATCGCCAGACAAAGCTATTCGACGACCAGCCGCAGCGGCCTGAGCTATGATATTATCCTCTACGAGCTCCGATGCACCGAAACTATTACCAACTTCTATGAAGGTCGGCAGACCACCGGTAAGTAAACCTTTCAGGCGTTGTTGAGTGGTGGTAGGAGGATCTGCCACGAATCTGTAAAGCTCTGCGGCTCCCTGGGCTTCATCTATGATCTCGGGTATCGAATTAAGTGAATAACGTTCTTGAACACGGTGATGGGATGGATCGGTGCGACTCTTCGATACAGCGAAGTCAAAACGAGCACCATCAATTATGAGGAGTACTATCTTCTGTACGGGACTTTCAATCCAGCAAGTACCCTCAACAGATTTTATTTCATGCAGAGAGCAATCATCATGGGCTGCTGCCCGTTCTGCTGGGAAGTCCGCGCAAGAACTTCTCTCGGATATCTCGAAACGAGCGAGTAAAAAACCCGAGAAGAAGACAAGCAATGCGAACACTTTGAAAACTGTGAGAGTCATGAACAGACAAAATATGTGAGTTTTTTTTGTGCAGTTTACTGACCATGACTTCGTCCAGCACATCGACGAGAAGGCATGCACCATATGATAAACTTGACTACGACGAGTAGTTTCGAAAGCGCGCCATCCACCGATTCTGTCTGGGATCGCAAGTAAGTAAGACAAAGTAACTTTCTTGAAGAGAATGTCTCTTCAACATCTTAGATTCCAGTACACATCGTCGCAGTCGCACACAGCTCCGTGTGGGTGTCGGCGTCCCCTGCTCATATCCACAATACCGCGTTTTCTTCAAATAACGTACATATGCACCTCTTTTTCCCAAATCATAGCAGATCCGCCACGAGCTATGAACGCCGTTGTAGCGGACACGTAGCCGCTACGGACTGCTGTAAATCGGGCGAAAGAATATTTATGATGTATTTGTGATTTATTTGTGTTTCTTGGTAGTACAGTACGTGTACACGTACTGTAGTTGTACACGTATTCATTGTAAAAAGTTGTTATTAGTTATTTTGTACCTTCTCGTACTTAATTATTTTTCGTTATTCCGGAAGTACGAAAGTACGAAAGTACGAAAGTACAACGTACTTCCGGAACACACACGCACACGTAGCAGTCAGTACATGTACATGTACACGTAGCTCTATCTACACGTACGCAGGTACGGAAGTACGGAAGTACTTCCGGAAGTATTCTATTTCGAAGAGCTCTTCCCTCGAAGTACGTGGACACGTACTGTAGGGCTATCTATCTTCGAAGAATAGACTTACTTGCCCTATCTGCTGGATACCTTCGTATCTAGGACTATTTATAAGTAGATAAAAGATTTATGAAGGATAGTACGAAGGTGGCCTACTAGTGTATGCGCGATAGGACTACGTGTACAGGAATAAGTTGCAAAAAAATACATTACACGTACGTTGTAGCCCTAGAACTGCCCTAGCTAGTAGATAGATAGTTATCCTGCCTACAGGAGTACGAAAGTACTTCAGGAAGTACGAAAGTACTTTCGTACATCCGTACGTTGAAGGTACGTACAGTAATAAATATGGCATATGTCATAAGTTGTTACAGTACGGAAGTACTTTCGTACTTTCGTACTTTTCATACAGTACGGAAGTACAGTACTTTATTCTATCATACATACAAGTCTACGTTCTGGATTACTTTCGTACACGTAGATATCTTCGTACACTGTACAACTACGTGTACA
>MDSW01052189.1_pt1 | contig 12079 bp, 11 predicted proteins | sample 811171 | NCBI WGS metagenome assembly MDSW01 (sample SAMN05326641, study PRJNA326480) | marine metagenome | isolation source: seawater | place: Atlantic Ocean: North West | collected 2012
ACGCGTCTCCAGCGCCTCGCGCATCGCCACCAGATGCTCGGCCATCGTGCCGCAGCAGCCGCCGATGATCGTGGCGCCGCAATCGCGCGCCATCACCGCATATTCCGCCATCAGCTCGGGCGTGCCGTCGTAGTGGATATGACCGTCGACATATTTCGGGATGCCCGCATTGCCCTTGGCGATGATCGGGCGCTCGGTCCCGGTCGCGGCAAAACCCAGAACGGTGCGCAGCAGGTCGGACGCGCCGACGCCGCAATTTGCGCCGAAGGCCAGCGGCGGGTGAGCCAGCTTTTCGACCATCGAGACCATCGCCTGCGAGGTCAGCCCCATCATCGTGCGGCCTGCGGTGTCGAAGCTCATCGTGCCGCACCAGGGCATCCCCGCCAGATGGCAGGCCTCGGCGGCGGCCTTGTATTCTTCCTGCGCCGAGATCGTCTCGACCCAGAGGATATCCGCGCCGCCCTCTTTCAGACCCTCGGCCTGTTCGTGGAACATCTCGACCGCGAGTTCGTGGGTCAGCGTGCCCATCGGCGCGAAGATCTCGCCGGTCGGACCCATCGAACCCGCAACGATCACGGGGCGCGACTGCTTGTCGGCCACGTCGCGGCCGATCTCGGCGGCAAGGCGGTTGAGCTCGCGCACGCGGTTCTGCGCATTGTGCAGTTTCAGCCGCGAGGCATTGCCGCCGAAACTGTTGGTCAGGAACAGGTCCGAGCCCGCTTCGACGGCCAGCGAATAGAGCTTCGCGATCTTTGCGGGCTCGTCGGCATTCCACAGTTCCGGCGCATCGCCCGAGGCCAGCCCCATGTTGAACAGGTTGGTGCCGGTCGCGCCATCGGCCATCAGCCAATCGCGGGTTTCCAGAAGGCGGCTCAGCGCGTCGGTTTTCGGGGCGGTCATAAGGGCCTCGTCAAATGCAAAGGGCCGCGTCGGGCGCGGCGGTTGGGTTTCTCCTGCCATGACAGGCGGGAATTGGCAAATTCGTTTCCTTCATGTTCTTGATGAAGGCGCTGCAATCTCGGGCGGAAATGCAAAAGGCCGGACGCGCGGGGCATCCGGCCTTTCAATCTACGTCATCGGCGAGGGCTCACTCGGCCTCGTCGACCACCTGACGGCGCGCCTCGGCCATGCATTCGGCCATCTTCGCGCGGATCGTCTGTTCATCGGCCTTGTCGCCGAGATCGCCCGAGAGCTTGCGGTACACGTCTTCGTGGCCCGCTTCCTCGAAATCGGAGGTCACGACCTCGCGGACATAGGCATCGGCCTCGGGGCCGGTTTTGCCCAGAAGCTCTGCGGCCCATTGGCCCAGCATCTTGTTGCAGCGGGCATCGGCCTTGAACTGCAGCTCGGCATCATGCGCGAACTTGTTCTCATAGGCGTTTTCGCGATCGTCGAAGGTGGTCATGGCCCACGTCCCTCCCGGTAAAGTCTCCGTTACCTCCGATATGCACATGCACGGCGTGCGCCGCAAGAGGAAAGGGCCGCGTTTTGGCGGGTTTGACGGGGCTGTGCATCTGCGTGAAGTGGCGTGCGCTTTACCTTGCGAGACTCGCGGGCTTGTCCTATAGGGCGGGCAACACCCTTTCGCGGACGGCGCGCAGGGGCGGGCGCGGCATTCCCGACGGTATGCGGCGCAGGCCCTGGCACCGCCGCGCCAAGTGAGAACGGAGACGCGATGGCACCCCGGCGCAAGAAGATCTACGAAGGCAAGGCGAAGGTTCTGTATGAAGGCCCCGAGCCCGGAACGCTGGTCCAGTATTTCAAGGACGACGCAACCGCCTTCAACGCGCAGAAGAAGGACGTGATCGAGGGCAAGGGCGTGCTCAACAACCGCCTGTCCGAGTATTTCATGACCGGCCTGACCAATATCGGCGTGCCGAACCACTTCATCAAACGGCTCAACATGCGCGAGCAGTTGATCCGTCAGGTGGAGATCGTGCCGCTCGAGGTGATCGTGCGCAACTTCGCCGCCGGTTCGATCGCGAAGCGTCTGGGCATGGAAGAGGGCACGCCGCTGCCGCGTCCGATCGTCGAATACAGCTACAAGAACGACGATCTGGGCGATCCGCTCGTGCCCGAAGAATATATCATCGCCTTCGGTTGGGCGAGCCAGCAGGACCTCGACGACATCGTGGCGCTGGCGCTGCGCGTGAACGACTTCCTGACCGGTGTGTTCTACGGCGTCGGCATCAAGCTGGTCGATTTCAAGATCGAGATCGGCCGAGTCTGGGATGGCGATTTCATGCGCCTGATCGTGGCCGACGAGATCAGCCCCGACAGCTGCCGCCTGTGGGACGTCAAGACGGGCCAGAAGCTCGACAAGGACGTGTTCCGCCGCGATCTGGGCAACCTGACCGATGCCTATACCGAAGTCGCCAAGCGCCTTGGCGTGCTGCCGACCAATACCCAGCCGATCAAACCGACGCTGATCAACTGAAAGGACCGCTCGTGATGAAAGCCCGCGTTCATGTGATGCTGAAGGATGGGGTGCTCGACCCGCAGGGCGAGGCCGTGCGCCACGCGTTGGGCCATATGGGGTTCGGCGGCGTCGAAGGCGTGCGTCAGGGGAAGGTGATCGAGCTGGACCTGAGCGCCACCGATGCAGCCTCTGCCGAGGCCGAGGTGAAGGAAATGTGCGAGAAGCTCCTCGCCAATACCGTGATCGAGAAATACACCATCGAGATCGCCTGATCCGGGTCGGGTGGCGGGCGCTGCCCCCCTTGGCCAGCCGGCCAATTCCCCCCGGGATATTTGTACCAAGCCGAAGGCCGCACAGGCCTTACCCGACAGGTTCGACCCTCAAGGCCAGGAGTTTGCACCCATGAAAGCCGCCGTCATCACCTTCCCCGGATCGAATTGCGACCGCGACCTGAGCATGGCCTTCGCCGCAGCCGGGGCGGATGTCGTCAAGGTCTGGCACAAGGAAACCGCATTGCCCGAAGGCATCGATATCATCGGTGTGCCGGGCGGGTTCTCCTATGGCGATTATCTGCGCTGCGGCGCGATCGCCTCGCGCTCGCCCATCGGGCAGGCGGTGGCCGATTTCGCAGGCAAGGGCGGCTATGTCATCGGCATCTGCAACGGTTTTCAGGTGCTGACCGAGATGCGGCTGCTGCCGGGCGCCTTGATGCGTAATGCAGGGCTGAAATTCGTCTCGAAACCGCTGGCTCTGCGCGTCGCGACGACCGACAGCGCCTATACCTCGGGCTATGAGGCGGGGCAGGAGATCGTGATCCCGGTCGCCCACCATGACGGCAATTACCAGATCGACCCCGAAGGCCTTGCCCGCATCGAGGGCGAGGACTGCGTGGCGTTCCGCTATGTCGAGAATCCCAACGGCTCCGTCGACGATATCGCGGGCGTGCTGAGCGAGAACCGCCGGGTGCTGGGCATGATGCCTCACCCCGAGCGCGCGATCGAGCCTGCGCAGGGCGGCGCCGATGGGGCGGCGCTTTTCCGCGCGTTGAGCGGGATGCTGGCAACCGCCTGATCTCGCGCGCTTGTTGCGCTCTGGGCCTTGGCTTAGACTTCGCGCATGACGCACGTGCAGACACGTTCGACGATTTTACCTGACGAGCCGCCCGAGAGTGAGGGCGGGCTCGGCGTGATGGCGCGCTCGCCACGCGCCCGTTGGCTGCTGCGCGTCGCTGTGGTGCTGATCCTCGCGCTGGCGGGGGCGGTGATGTGGATCACCAACCAGTGGCTGACCCAGCGTTTCACCGAGACGACGCGCGTGCGCACCGAGCTGCGGCTTGCGCTTTACACCGGCAACATCATGTCCGAGCTGCAGCGGACATCCGTGGTGCCGCTGTTGCTCGCGCGCGATCCGGAGCTGACGCAAGCCCTTGATACAACGGATTATTCCACCGCCTCGGCGCAGTTGATCACGGCCAAGAAAGAGGTCGCGGTGGCTTCGATCCGGCTGTTGGATATGCAGGGCCGGGTGGTGGCGTCGACCAATCGCACGCAGATCGGCTCGCCCTTCCCGAATGCGCCCTTCTTCGTCGATGCGACCCGTTCGCGCGGGACGATCTTCTCGCTCAACGAGCCCGAGGCGGGCGGCACCGAGTTCGATTATTCGCGGGCCGTCATCCAGAACAACAAGCCCGTCGGCGTGATTGTGGTCGAGGCGGATCTGTCGAAATTCGAACGCGCCTGGGCCGGGATTTCCGATGCGCTGGCGGTGGTCGACAGCGAAGGCAAGATCATCCTGACGACCGAGCCGCGCTGGCGCGGGGTGACGATGTCGGAGGCGTTGGCCGCGCGGTCTGCTCCTTCCGCGATCGAGCGCGCGCTGCAGGCGACCGCCGATTGGGCCAATGACGCGCCCGACGCCTATCTCAAGGGCCGCGCGGTGATGCGCACCGAGGCGCGCATTCCCTTCCGCGGCTGGAAGATGATCGCCTTTACCAGCTACGATTCAGTGCGCGAGCGGGTGAATGCGGTGCTTGCGCTCGAGATCATGGGCTTCGCGATCCTGCTGGCGTTGGTCTTCTATGCGCTGTCGCGGCGCGCGCGGCGGCAAAGTCAGGAATTGCGCGCGGAATCGGCGGAGCTGCGCCAGCTCAACACCCGGCTGAGCCGCGAGATCGCCGAGCGCGAGAAGGCGCAGCAGGATCTGGCGGTGGCCGAGCAGACGATCGCGCAAAGCTCGAAACTCGCGGCTCTGGGCGAGATGTCGGCTGCCGTCAGCCACGAACTGAACCAGCCCCTGGCCGCGATGAAGACCTATCTGGCCGGCGCAAAACTGCTGTTGCAGCGCGCCCGGGTCGAGGAGGCGCTGTCGTCGTTCCAGCGCATCGACGACTTGATCGGGCGGATGGGCGCGATCACGCGGCAGCTGAAATCCTATGCCCGCAAGGGTGGCGAGGCCTTCGAGCCGGTGGACCTGCGGGTGGCGCTGTCGGAGGCGCTCTCGATGATGGAGCCGCAGCTGAAAATTCGCAAATTGCACATTTCGCGCACCATGCCGCGCAGTCCTGTTATGGTCATGGCGGACCGCATCCGGCTGGAGCAGGTGATCATCAACCTGTTGCGAAATGCACTCGACGCCACCAAGTCGGTTGAGGAACCTCAAGTGGAGTTGTTGCTTACCTCGGGTGAGACGGCCGTGCTGAGCGTGCGTGATAACGGTCCCGGTATTTCGGATCTCGACAAGCTGTTCGAGCCGTTCTGGACCACGAAGAAACCGGGGGAAGGGACGGGGCTGGGCCTCGCGATCTCGTCCTCCATCATCAGTGATTTCGGGGGTCGTCTGACCGCCCATAATTCCGAAAGCGGGGGTGCAGTGTTCGAAGTTCAGTTGCCCCTCCTGGCGGACAAGAACAGGGCCATAAAGGCCGCGGAGTAAGACATGGCAAGACTAATGAAGGTAGCGATCGTCGATGACGAGGAAGATATGCGGCAATCCGTCAGCCAGTGGCTGGCGCTGTCGGGCTTCGACGCCGAGACCTATGCCAGCGCCGAAGACGCGCTGAAAGTGATCGGCCCCGATTGGCCGGGCGTGGTGATCACCGACATCCGGATGCCCGGCATGGACGGGATGGCCTTTCTCAAGCGGCTGATGGGGATCGATAGCGGTCTGCCAGTCATCATGATCACCGGCCACGGCGATGTGCCGATGGCGGTCGAGGCGATGCGCCTTGGCGCGATGGACTTCATGGAAAAGCCGTTCTCGCCGGATCGGATGACCGAACTGGCCAAGCGCGCCACGCAGGCGCGCCGCACGACGCTCGACAACCGCGCGCTGCGCCGCGATCTGGCCGAGGGCGAGAAGGTGATGGGCAAGCTGATCGGCACTTCCGAGCCGATGGAGCGTCTGCGCGAAGATATTCTCGATCTGTCGCAGGCGGATGGCCACGTTCTGATCGACGGCGAGACCGGCACCGGCAAGACGCTGGTGGCCCATGCGCTGCACGCGACGGGCCCGCGTGCGGGCAAGAAATTCGTCGTGGTCAGCTGTGCCGCGCTGACCGAAGAGGCGCTCTCGGCCAAGCTGTTCGGCCCGGTCGAAGAGGGCGGTCTGCCGCTGATGGAAGAGGCGCGCGGCGGCACGCTGTGCCTCGAGGATGTCGAGGCGCTGAGCCAGTCGCTGCAGGCGCGGCTCTTGCAATTCATCAACGATCAGGGCGCTCCGGCGGAGACGCGCATCGTCGCGATCTGCAATACCCATGGCGAGGGCAAGACGGTCGAGGACGCGCTGCGCCCCGACCTCTATTATCGCTTGGCCGCGCTGAAGATCACCCTGCCGCCGCTGCGGGCACGCGGCGAGGATATCCTGACGCTGTTCAACCGCATGTCCGAGCAATTCGCCGACGAATATGGCTGCGACGTGCCGGAGGTGACCGCGCAGGAAGCAGCCCAACTGCTGCAGGCTCCGTGGCCGGGCAATGTGCGCCAGCTGATCAACGTGGCCGAACGCGCTGTGCTGCAATCGCGCCGTGGCTCGGGCTCGATCGCGTCGCTTCTGATGACCGACGACGAAGAGACTGGGCCGGCGGCGATCACCACCGAGGGCAAGCCGCTCAAGGAATATGTCGAGAGCTTCGAAAAGATGCTGATTGACAACACGATGCGGCGCCACAAGGGCTCGATCTCGGCGGTGATGGAAGAGCTGTGCCTGCCGCGCCGGACCTTGAACGAGAAGATGGCCAAATACGGCCTCGCCCGCGCGGATTACCTTTAAAGGAACGCGTGCCCGCATCTTCGCCTCTAGGTGCGGGGCATGAGGGTGGCCTTCGAACAATACGACGTGAGCGGCGCGGGCCTGAATGGCACCGCGCCGCGGCATTTTCCGGCCTGCGGCGGCAAAACCCCGGAACGGGCCTGCCTAATCGCTGAACATCGCGAGAATCCGGGGTGCGATTAACCCTTCCCTTACGAAAATTCGATTGTGTTCCCGTAGGCTGTGCCGCTATGGTCAGAACCAGTCGGTTTCACGCCATAAGTGTGAACCCACCGAAATTCGCTGATGCCTTGGCCGATCCGGCGCAGATGATGCGCAAGGGGCCCCGGCTCAACCGATTGGCCGAAAGGCCGCAAGTTTGTCTCCCTCTTCCGCATTTGCCGGGACGGAGGCCGTTAATTGGGCGCCAAGCGGCTAAGCCGACCGCGCCTTGGAAAGAACCGCGATGATGCGTGACGGGATATCGCAGATGAGGACGGGCAGGCTCGACGCCACCGCCGTCTGCACGCATGTCCGCAACCTCGCCTCAAGGACAGTTTCAGCCCAAGACAGCGCCGCGCCCCCGGGCAGGTCGCAAAGGGCTGACCTATTGGATTTACATGGCAAAGAAGATGCTTATCGATGCCACCCACGCGGAAGAGACCCGCGTCGTGGTGGTGGACGGCAACAAGGTTGAAGAATTCGACTTTGAGACCATCAACAAACGGCAGCTCGCCGGAAATATCTATCTCGCGAAAGTAACGCGCGTCGAACCGTCGCTGCAGGCGGCCTTCGTCGACTACGGCGGAAACCGGCACGGCTTCCTCGCCTTCGCGGAAATCCACCCCGATTACTACCAGATCCCGGTCGCCGACCGCGAAGCGCTGCTGGAAGAAGAACGCCAGCTCGCCGAAGCCGCGGCTGCGGAAGAGGAAAAGCCGAAATCTTCGCGCCGCCGCCGTTCGCGCCGGTCGTCGAACAAGGCGGAGAAGGCCAAGCAGGACGAGGCGGTCGTCAGCTCGGACGAGATCCCGGGCATGGGCGTTGTCGATCCGGAAGCCGAAGGCGAGAGCGCCGACGCCTCCAGCGACGAGACCAAAGCCGAAGTGCAGACGGACACCTCCGAGGCCCCGGCCGAGGACGCGCCCGCTCAGGAAGCCGCCTCGACGCCCGCCGCTGCGGCTGAGACCGCCTCCGACGAGGATGACAGCGACGACTCCGACGACGATGACGACGACGCGGGCGATGACGCTGCCGAGGCCGATAGCGGCATCGAATCCGTCGCCGACGAGGATGTCGAAGAAGAAATCCGTCCGGCCCGCAAGCCGCGTCCGCGCCGCTACAAGATCCAGGAAGTGATCAAGGTGCGCCAGATCATGCTGGTGCAGGTCGTCAAGGAAGAGCGCGGCAACAAGGGCGCGGCGCTGACCACCTATCTCTCGCTGGCAGGCCGCTACTGCGTGCTCATGCCCAACACCGCGCGCGGTGGTGGCATCTCGCGCAAGATCACCAACGCCGCCGACCGCAAGAAGCTCAAGGAAATCGCAGGCGAGCTGGACGTGCCGAAGGGCGCGGGCCTGATCGTGCGCACGGCCGGTGCGCAGCGCACCAAGACCGAGATCAAGCGCGACTACGAATACCTGATGCGCCTGTGGGAGCAGATCCGCGACCTGACGATGAAATCCGTCGCGCCGGCGCCGATCTACGAGGAAGGCGATCTGATCAAGCGGTCGATCCGCGACCTCTACAACAAGGATATCGACGAGGTTCTCGTCGAGGGCGAGCGCGGCTACCGCGCGGCCAAGGCTTTCATGAAGATGATCATGCCGAGCCACGCCAAGAACGTGAAGCACTACGCCGAGTCGCTGCCGCTGTTCGCGCGCCATCAGGTGGAAAGCTACCTCGCCTCGATGTTCAACCCGACCGTGCAGCTCAAGTCCGGCGGTTACATCGTGATCGGCGTCACCGAAGCGCTCGTCGCCATCGACGTGAACTCGGGCCGGGCGACCAAGGAAGGCTCGATCGAGGAAACCGCGCTCAAGACCAACCTGGAGGCCGCCGACGAGGTGGCCCGCCAGCTGCGGCTGCGCGACCTCGCCGGTCTGATCGTGATCGACTTCATCGACATGGACGAGCGTAAGAACAACAACGCCGTCGAGAAGCGCATGAAGGAGCGTCTGAAGACCGACCGCGCGCGCATTCAGGTCGGCCGTATCTCCGGCTTCGGCCTGCTCGAGATGAGCCGCCAGCGTCTGCGTCCTGGCATGATCGAATCCACGACGCAGCCCTGCGCGCATTGCCACGGCACCGGCTTGATCCGCTCCGATGACAGCCTCGCGCTGAGCGTCCTGCGCGCGATCGAGGAAGAGGGCACCCGCAAACGGACCCGCGAGGTTCTGGTGCGTGCCCCCGTCGCGGTCGCCAACTACCTGATGAACGCCAAGCGCGAACATGTGGCGGTGATCGAGGCGCGTTACGGCATGTCCGTGCGCATCGAAGCCGCGCCGGAACTCGTCTCGCCCGATTTCACCATCGAGAAGTTTAAGACTGCGACACGCAATGTCGCGGAAGTGGACAGCCCCGTGGTGTCGGCTTCGGCCAGCCTGATGGCCGAGATCGACGACGCCGAGGACGAGGCGGAGATCGAAGTTGAAGCCGAGGCCGAGGCCGAGGAGCAGACCCAGAAGGCCGAGACCGAAGCCGAGGAGCAGCCGAAGAAGAAGCGTCGTCGTCGTCGTCGTCGCCGGAAGTCGAATGGCGAAAACGAGGAGAATAACGACTCCTCGGAGAACGGCGATCAGTCGTCGGATGACCAGCCCGCCAAGGACCAGTCCACGGGCGATCAGTCCTCGGACGTGACCGAAGGGCAGGAGCCCCCCGCCAAGGCCGAACCCGCGCATGCGGCGGAAGCTCCGGCGGACGAGGCTAAAACCGAGGCGCAAACCGACGCGAAGACTGAGGCTCAGCCCGAGGAAGAAGCGCCGAAGCCCAAGCGCCGCTCGCGCGCCCGCAAGAAGGTGGAAGAGCCGAAACCCGAAGCCGAGACCGCTGAAGCCCCCGCTGAGGGCACCGAGGCCAAGGCCGAGGAAGAAGCGCCCAAGCCGAAGCGTCGCACGCGGTCGCGCAAGAAGGTGGATCCCGAGGCGGATGCGCAAGCCGCCGTCGAAGGCAGCGCCGCAGAGGTCAAGGCCGACGCCGCAGAGGCAGCCGAAGAGGCGCCCAAGCCGAAGCGTCGCTCCCGTGCGCGCAAGAAGGTCGAGGAGCCCGTCGCAGCGACGTCCGAGACGCCCGAGCCGCCGGAAACCCCGCAGCCTGACGCGCCGACCGAGCCGCAGGAGACGCCGCAGCCCGACGCACCGGTCGAGACGCCTGAGCCCACGCCGCAGGAAACCCCTGTCGACGTGCCGCCGGAAGCGCCGCCCGCGCCCGAACCGGAAACTCCGTTCGAGCAGCCGCCGGAAACGCCGCAGCCTGATGCGCCGGTCGAACTGCCCGGTGGCCCGGCTTTCGCCGAGACCGAGACGGAGGGCGAGACCATGACCGAGGAGGCGCCCAAGCCCAAGAAACGGGGTTGGTGGAGCCGCTGAGGCACCTTCAGATTTGAGAAAGGCCGGGCAGAGCGCCCGGCCTTTTTCGTTTTTCTCTTTGGTTTTCCGCGCTCAGGCGGCCAGGTCCTGTGCCTGTCGGGTCAGTTGCAGCGCCGCCCGCGCCGCCTCGCGGCCCTTCTCGACGAAATGGCTGCCAAAGATCGCCCGGTGGTGATCGGTCTCCTGGAACTGATGCGGGGTCAGCGAGACCGACAGCACGGGCACGCCCGTCTCCAGCCCCACCTGCATCAGGCCATTCACCACGGCCTGCGCCACGAAGTCATGCCGATAGATCCCGCCATCGACGACCAGCGCCGCCGCCGCGATGGCGCCGTAGCGGCCCATGCGGGCCAGTTGCTGCGCCTTCATCGGCAGCTCGAACGCGCCAGGGACGTCGAAGACATCGACCTGCGCCTCCGGGATTTCTTCGAGAAACCCCTCGAGCGCACGGTCGACGATATCGGCGTGCCAATTGGCTTTGATGAAGGCGTAACGGGTGTGTGTCATCGTAATCTCCTTGCATAGCGACACGTCACCCAAGGCGATCACATGCAGTCCGCGCCCACGCGCCAAGGCACGGGGTCGGCTGCATATTCTCTTCCATCCGGACTGTAACCGTCGGCTCAGGCCTCGCACCTGATCTGCTGACCCTCGCACGACGGCGAGGCGCTCGCGGGCTCGCGGATTTCGCCGCATACCGCCGGTGGGGAATTTCGCCCCGCCCTGAGAATGGCCGGAGATTGGCACGCGCTTTTGCGCTCGGCAAGGGGCTTAGTTGCCGGGCCAGCCATACCAGACCATCGCGTGCCCGGTGCGCGGATGCGTGTCGGTCTGCAGGCGCTCCATCCCGTGATGCAGGTAAAACGCCTGCGCGCGGCTGTTGGTCTCGCTGGTATAGAGGCGGAACCCCTCCGGGAGCGCCGCCTTGGCCTGCGCCATGAGCCTCGAGCCGATCCCATGCCCGATCCAGTCGGGATGGACGAAAAGCTCGGCCAGGATCGCCTCGCGCGGTTTCAATGCGAGAAACGCCATGATCCGCCCCTGATCCTCGGCGAGGGTCACCTGCCAGCCAGCAGTCATTTCCTCGTCCACGCGGGCGCGCAGGGCGGTGCGGCTGGGCATCACCGGTGGGCCGACACCGGGCAGGCTCGCGCTGAGATGCCAGAGATCGGCAATCGCGTCGCGATCCGCGTCATGGGCCGGGCGTAGCGTGACGGTCATCAGCTCTTGCGCACCAGATAGACTTTCACGCCTTCCCAATCCTCGGCCTCGACCAGTTCGTGCCCGGTTTGCGCGCAGAAATGCGGCACGTCGATCCAGCTCGCCCCGTCGGTCGCGACCAGTTGAACCAGCGCGCCGGGGGCGGCCGACTCGAGCGCTTTGCGCAAGCGCAGAACGGGCAGGGGGCAGAGCAGCCCCTTCGCATCGATTTCGATATCGGGCGTCATGGCGGAGGTTCTCGCGCGCCCGCGCTGATTTGTCCACGCTGTTGTTATCTCACGACCCGGTGACCGCGCGCGAGGAATGGGGTAGAGGAGGAACATGTTTGGAATCGATCTCGTCTCCGCTGCGTTCCTGCCCGCCGCCTTCGTGGCGCTCTTTGCGGGTCTGTTGTCATTCCTCAGCCCCTGCGTGCTGCCGATCGTGCCGCCCTATCTCGCCTATATGGGCGGGGTGAGCATGGGCGATCTGCGTGAGGGCAAACGCTCGGCGGTGGTCCCGGCGCTGTTCTTCGTGCTGGGCCTGTCGACGGTGTTCCTGTTCATGGGGTTCGCCGCCTCGACCTTCGGGCGGTTCTTCCTGACCAACCAGGTGCTGTTCGGGCGGA
>MDSW01174703.1_pt1 | contig 12079 bp, 14 predicted proteins | sample 811171 | NCBI WGS metagenome assembly MDSW01 (sample SAMN05326641, study PRJNA326480) | marine metagenome | isolation source: seawater | place: Atlantic Ocean: North West | collected 2012
ATTTCTTTAATCATGTTTGAACACTGATATTACTAATATAATACTTAATTATTTAAATTAAAGGATGAAAAAAGACACTTTCTTAGGCGTATTTAAAAGTAAAGGAAGGCTCAATAAAGAAGCTAATTCAAAATACAGATCTCCATTTCAAAGAGATAGAGATCGTATAATTCACTGTGCTTCATTCAGACGTTTGAAACATAAAACACAAGTGTTTGTTAACACTGAGGGAGATCATTTCAGAACAAGAATTACGCATTCTATAGAAGTTGCACAAATCGCTAGATCAATAGCTAAATATTTAAAATTGAATGAAGATTTAGCAGAAACATTAAGTTTAGCTCATGATTTAGGACATACTCCTTTCGGACATGCGGGAGAAGATGCTTTAGATGAGTGTATGAAAAATTATGGCGGCTTTGATCATAATCTTCAGACTTTAAGAATAGTAATGTTTTTAGAAAATAAATATTTTAAATTTAATGGTCTTAATTTGACTATAGAAACATTAGAGGGACTTTTAAAACATAATGGACCAGTAAAAGATACATTAATGATAAAAAAATTAATTGGTTTAAAAACTTTTAAAAATAAAATTAATTTTAATACATACCCTTTTCTTGAAGCTCAAATTTCTACTATATCAGATGATATTGCGTATAATAATCATGACATTCAAGATGGAATGCAAGCAAATTTATTCAAATTAGAAGAATTAATTGAGATAGATTTTTTCAAAAATATTTATTTAAAATATAAAAAAAGAGTTAACAAAAAAAATTATAAAATCGCGATTTATCAAATAATTAGAGATTCGATTGATTTGATGATAAGAGATTTGTTAATCAACACACAAAATAATATTAAAGATCTCAAAATCAAATCTTTAAAAGATGTAGCAAATAACAATGAGTTAATTGTTTCATTTTCAGACAAACTTCAAAAAGCAGAAAAGGAGATTAAATATTTTTTAAGAAAAAAAATGTATGATAATAAATCTGTATTAAGTAAAAATCATAGAGGTAAAATGATAATAATGAAACTATTCAAGATAATTAAATCAAATCCGAGAAAATTTCTTTCTAAAGATCAATTGACCAAAGATAAATATAGAGCTATTTCAGATTTTATCTCAGGAATGACAGATCGATATGCAATTAACCTTTATAACGATAACAAATGAATATTTTTGATATTTATTTAAATAAGATAATAACAATCGTTGATGATTTAAATAAAAAAAATGAAATTCAAATTCCAGAAAACCTGAAGAGTATTAATACAGAAATTCCACCACCAAAATTTGATTTTGATATTTCAACAAATGTTGCGATGGTATTATCAAAAATAAATAAAACTTCTCCTTTGCAACTTGCAGAAAAACTAGTTCCAGTAATTAAAAATAATGATGATCAAATTGAGACAATTAAAGTTGTTAAACCTGGATTTATTAATATCAAATTTAAGTTATCTTTTTGGTCAAACTTTATTAAAGAAATTATAAAAAATTCTGAAAAATTCGGAATAAATGAAAAAGAGGATAAAAAAAATTACTTAATTGAGTTTGTGTCAGCAAATCCAACGGGTCCTTTACATGTAGGTCATTGTAGAGGTGCTATTTTAGGCGATGTAATTGCCAATATTTTAATTTTTAATAAACATAAAGTTACTAAAGAATACTATGTCAATGATTATGGTAACCAAATCATTAATTTTAGTAAATCAATCTTTTATAGAATAAGAGAAATTAAATTTAATGAACCATTTCCTAAAAATGATCCAGATTTATATCCAGGTGACTATCTTATTAATTTTGCTCAAAATATTATTTCTGAAAATTCAAATCTTAATTTTGACAATTATGAAAAGATAAGTGAAATTTTAAATGATTTATCAATTAAACAAGCCTTAGTTTTAATAAAAAAAAATCTCAAAAGTTTAGGTATCAATCATGACAGTTTTGTAAGTGAAAAAAAAATTGTTTTAAAAAATGAAGTTGAAAATGTTATCAAATATTTAGAAAAAAATAATTTTGTCTACAAGGGAAAAATCAAAGCGCCAGAAGGAGAAGATGATAAAGATTGGATAGAAAGAGAACAATTATTGTTTAAATCTACTGATTTTGGTGATGATAAAGATAGAGCGTTACAAAAATCAGATGGATCTTGGACATATTTTGCTAGCGATGTTGCTTATCATAAAAATAAAATTGATAGAAAATTTGATTATTTAATTAATATTCTTGGTGCAGATCATGCTGGTTATATTAAAAGAATTTCATCATCAGTTGAGGCTCTTTCAGGAAAAAAAAATAAATTAATTTGTAAGAGTAGCCAATTGGTAAAATTAATCAAAGATGGAAAACCATTTAAAATGTCAAAAAGAAAAGGGGACTATATAACAGTTGATGATTTAATTGAAGAAGTTGGTAAAGATGCAACAAGATTCATTATGCTGAATAGAAGCAGCGATGTTGAATTAGATTTTGATTTTGACGCTGTAAAAGAAAAATCAAAAGAAAATCCACTTTATTATGTTCAGTATTGCTATGCTAGAATTTCCTCAGTCTTTAGACATTTAGGAAAAGATTTAGATACAAAAATTGTCGTAAAAAATATCAGCACAGATTATTCTAAAGAAGAGATCAAAATTTTAAAGAAATTATCTGAATGGCCAAAATGTATAGAAATTGCCAGTTCAAAACTTGAACCACATAGAATTCCAGCATACTTATTTGAACTAGCTTCAGAATTTCACTCTTATTGGAACTTAGGAAAAGATAATCCTGAAAAAAGATTTATAAATGAGGAAAAAAAGATTTCAGATAATAAATTATTATTTCTTAAAGCAATTTCAAATGTTGTTAAATCTGGAATGACCATAGTTGGAGTCGAAACTCCAAAAAAAATGTAATGATTAAAGAAGTAAAATATCTATTATTTGCAGTAGTAATTCTTTTATTTATTTTTTTTACTGGTAAATATTATTTTTCTGATGCTCATAAAAAAAAATCTTACAGATCTTTAAATAATATTAATAAAAAGATTGAGACATATTCTAATAATATCCCAATTTTAGAAAATAATACTCAAAATATCATTGAATACGTTGAAAATACAAAAATAAAAAAAAAGAAAAAATATTTTTTTTGGGACCTAATAAAAAAAGATGATTAATAGAAAATCATTTATTACAGGAATTAAAGGTACAAAACTTACTAAACTAGAAATTAAATTTTTAAGAAAATATAAACCTTGGGGAATAATTTTATTTTCTAGAAATTTAAAAGATTTTAGACAAATTCAGTCCTTAACCAACAGTATTAAGAATATTTTTAAAGATAAAAATTACCCAATTATGATTGACCAAGAAGGTGGCCGAGTTAATAGATTGAATCAATTTATTAATTTAGATTATCTAACATCTGAATATTTTGGAAAATTATTTGTTAAAAATAAAAGTGAATTTAATTTAATCTTTAAACTATTTATTGATAAAACGAGTCAGCTCTTATCAAATTTAGGCATTAACATTAATACAGTTCCAGTTTTAGATTTAAGATATAAAGGTAGCTCTAATATTATAGGAAATCGTTCATTTTCAAATAATCCAAAAATAGTTTCTAAGATAGGAGATATTTGTATTCAAAATTACAAAAACAATTCAATTGCAACAGTTATAAAGCATATTCCAGGACATGGATTAGCTAAAGTTGATAGTCATCTTTTTACACCAATTATAAATAAACCTTTAAGCTATTTAAAAAAAAGAGATTTTAATGCTTTTAAATCAAAAAATTCTTTATTTGCAATGACTGCACATGTAATTTTTAGTAAAATCGATAAAGATAATACAGTAACACATTCTAGAAAAATTATAAAAATTATAAGAAATAGCATCAAATTCAAAAATTTAATTATATCTGACGATCTCTCTATGAAGAGTTTAAAACATACTCTTTCACAAAATACTGCTAAAGCATTTGAAGCTGGTTGCAATATAGTATTACACTGTAATGGAAATTTAAAAGAAATGACGATTGTAGCAAAAAAATCACCTAAAGTTAGTTCATTTATAATAAAAAAAACATCAGAATTTTATAAAAATTTAAGCTAATATTTGGCTATGATCGAATCTAGTAACTCATTATTTGAAGTTGATATTGAAAATTATAACGGACCTTTAGACACTTTATTAGATCTAGCTAAAGCTCAAAAGGTAAATCTTGAAGAAATTTCAATAACAAAATTAGCAGATCAATTTCATGATTATATATCTAGTAAGAAAAATGTAAATTTGGAGATAGCATCAGAGTATTTGTTAATGGCAACTTGGTTGGCATACCTAAAATCAAAATTACTATTACCAGGCTCACCAGAAGAAGAATTCAAAGTGCAAGAGGTCGCTGAAAAATTAAAACTTCAATTAAAAAAATTAGAGTTAATTCGTTTATTATCTGAACAAATGCTTAAAAGAAAAAGACTTGGACGAGAAATTAGAACAAGAGGAATGAAAGGAAATATAAGATCTATTTATAGTGCGGAGTATAAATTAAATCTATTTGAATTGCTTAAAGCTTATTCATCAATAATAATGACCAAAGACTTCCAAAAGATAGACATTCCAAAGCTACCAGTTTTTAGTACAGAGGACGGCATTAAAACTATAAGAGATTTTTTTGGTAAATTAACTGATTGGAAAAATTTAGATGATTTAATACCAAAAAATTTTAAACTTTCAAAAAAATATAATAAGACAGGAAAAGCTGGAATATTTGCTGGTTCATTAGAACTAGTTAAAGAAGGAAACTTAAAAATAAAGCAAGATAAGTTATTTGATGATGTTTACATAAAAGAGAATTAATGAATAAAAAAAAATTAGAAAAAAAAAATAATATAGTCAATTTTCCATCTAAACATACTTCTATTGAAAAGGAAATTGAAGCAATAATTTTTGCTGCAGCTGAACCTTTAGATATTGATACTATAGAAAGTAAGTTATCTAAAAAAATAAATATTGAAAAAACATTAGAAAAATTACAGAAAGAATATTCAAACCGGGGAATAAATTTAGTTTGTATATCAAAAAAATGGTCTTTTAGAACATCTCCAAATTTGTCAAACTTAATGACTAAAGAAAAAACAGTTGAAAAAAAACTATCAAGGGCTGCTATAGAAACTTTGGCAATAATTGTTTATCATCAGCCAGTTACAAGAGCTGAAATTGAAGAAATAAGAGGTGTAGCATTTGGCACTAATACATTAGATATTTTAATGGAGTTAAATTGGGTCAAGCCAGGTGGTAGAAAAGACGTACCTGGAAAACCTATTCAATATGTTTCAACAGATGATTTTTTAAGTCATTTTAACCTACAAAAATTATCTGACCTTCCTACTGTTGATGAACTTGGTGCTGCGGGTTTAATTGATACAAGTAGTGTTGATAGTGCGATATTTGGAACAGGAAAATTCTATAAAGAGAAACAAGATGAAAAAAAAGAGGATATTTATTCAAATATTGATGAAATGTTAAATAGTACTTTAAGTGATGAAGATAAAAAATAAAAAGTCACTTTCAAAATATTAGTAAACAGGCTATAAACTTAAATTATGAGTATAGGAATCTGGCAAATAGCAATAGTTGTAATTTTGGTAGTTTTACTTTTTGGTAGAGGTAAAATTTCTAGTTTAATGGGTGATGTTGCTAAAGGTATTAAAAGTTTCAAAAAAGGTATGGCATCTGATGTAACAGATGAATCGGAACCCAAAAATATTTCTAAAAATAATCAAGATACAGAAAATAAAGAGTAAATCACATGCCTACTATCGGTTGGTTTGAGATTTTAATAGTAGTTGCATTAGCTATTGTTGTATTGGGGCCAAAAGATTTTCCAATCATGTTAAAAAAAATTGGTTCTTGGATTGGTACTACAAAAAAATATATCAACAATATACAAAATGAAGTTTCTAATTTTGATTTAGAAAATGAAAATATCCAAAACAAAGAAGATAAAAAAGAAGAAGAAAAAGATGGATAATGAAGATAAAGAGGGCGGTTTTATTAGTCACTTAACTGAACTTAGAAAAAGATTAATCCACAGTTTTATTTTTTTGATAATCTTTTTTATAGGTTGTTATATATTTGCTGAACATCTATATGGTTTTTTAGTTGAACCGTATGCTCAAGCTGTAAAAAATGATGGAACAGACAGAAGACTTATTTTTACAGCTTTACAAGAAACTTTTTTAACATATTTAAAAGTATCTTTTTTTGCTGCTTTCTTTGTTACTTGTCCATTTATCTTAATGCAAATCTGGAAATTTATTGCACCAGGATTATATAAACACGAAAAATTAGCTATTCTTCCATATTTAGTATTAACACCAATACTTTTCTTTTTAGGTGGAATACTCGTTTATTATTTAATAATGCCTTTAGCAATAAAGTTTTTTTTATCATTTGAAAGTTCAGGATTATCTACAAACCTTCCAATACAATTAGAAGCCAAGGTTAATGAATATTTATCTTTGGTAATGAAATTAATATTAGCTTTTGGCTTAAGTTTTCAGTTACCTGTTGTTTTGAGTTTATTAGCTAGAGTAGGAATAGTTGATTCAAAATTTTTAAAAACTAGAAGAAAATACGTAGTTGTTATGATTTTTGCAACCGCTGCTATATTAACGCCGCCGGATCCAATTACTCAAATAGGTTTAGCAATACCTTTATTAATTCTATATGAATTTTCTATTTTATCTGTAAAAATTATTGAAAACAAGAATCTAGAAAAAAAAGATGTATAATTTAAAAGAAATACGAAAAGATTTTGATGGTTTTAAAAATAAACTCCAAAGTCGTAAAATAGTTGTAGATATTGAAAATATAAAAAAATTAGATAAAAAAAATAGAGAACTTATTCAAAAAAAAGAAAGTTTAGAACAAGTTAAAAAAGATATATCTAAATCAAAAGATGAAAGCCAATTCAAAAAATCAAAGGAAATTTCAAATGATTTAGATAAAATAATTGATGAACAAAAAAAAATTAAAGATGAGTTAGATCATGTTTTATCCAATATTCCAAATATTCCTCATGAAGATGTACCTAACGGAAAGGATGAAAAGGATAATGTTGAAATCTCCAAGTCTGGTAAAATCCCAGTTTTTGATTTTAAACCAAAATCTCATTACGAATTAGGTGAAAAACTAGGTATGCTTGATTTTAATTTAGCTACAAAAACTACTGGCTCAAGATTTGTTTTCGTAAAAGATAAATTAGCTTTGTTAGAAAGAGCGTTAGTAAATTTTATGCTTGATAAACATGTTATTAATAATGGATATCAAGAAATATCACCACCATTGATTGCATCAGAAAATACCATGTTCGGAACAGGTCAATTACCAAAATTTGAAAATGATCAATTTGAAATTAAATTTGATGAGGGATCTGAAAGAAAATTTTTAATACCAACCGCTGAGGTAATTTTGACAAATATTGTTAAAGATAAAATTATTAACTTAAGTGAATTGCCGATGAGATTTGTTGCCTCTACTCCTTGTTTTAGAAAGGAAGCAGGTAGCTATGGGAAGGATACCAAAGGTATGATAAGGCAACATCAATTTTATAAAGTCGAATTAGTGAGCATTGTTGAAAGCGATAAGTGTTTAAAAGAATTAGAGAGAATGACAGATTGTGCAACAGGGATTTTAGATGATCTGGATTTACCTTATCGGAAAATGATTTTATGCAGTGGTGATATGGGTTTTAGTGCTGAAAAAACCTATGATATTGAAGTGTGGCTACCATCTGAGAACAAATATAGAGAAATTTCGTCATGTTCGTCATGTTCTACTTTTCAAGCTTTAAGAATGAAAACTAGATATAAAAATCAAAATAAAGAGACCGTATATGTTGGTACTTTAAATGGAAGTGGTTTAGCTATTGGTAGAACTCTAATTGCATTAATGGAAAACAACCAACAAAAAGATGGTTCTATTATTATTCCAGAAAAATTAAGACCTTACATGAATAATTTAGAAAAAATTTCTTTGAATTAAAGTTGTTTTAATTTCTTAAGTAGTATAATAAAATTGCTTAAATAAAGGAGATTTATGGAAGGTTCAGGAATAGGTCAGTTTATACCGTTAATATTAATTTTTGTTATTTTTTATTTTTTCTTAATAAGACCGCAACAAAAAAAAGTAAAAGAACATAAAGCCATGGTTGAGGGTCTAAAAAAAGGAGATAAGATAGTTACTTCAGGTGGAATTACTGGAACTATAACAAGAGTTGTAGATAATGATAAAATTGAAGTAGAAATAGCTGACAATGTTACTGTTGAAGTTATAAGGGGCACAGGTGTTCAAAGTTTGATGAACGCCCAAGAAATTAAAAAATAAAATTTTTGTTTAAAAAAGGTGCTATATTTTTCAAAATTAAGAATTATCTCTATTACAATTGTATCTCTATTTTTTGTATTAATTTCTTTAAATAATTTATTTAGTACAGATAAAAGATTTATAGATAAAAAAATTAACTTAGGATTGGATCTGCAGGGTGGTTCGTATCTTTTATTAGAAATTGATAATACGCCTGTTATTGAACAAACACTTCAAAATACCTCAACACTTATTAGAGCTTACTTTAAAGAAAAAAATATAAGAGTTGGAAATTTAAAAATTTCAAATGAAATAATTTATTTTACTGTTGAAAATCAATTTAAGCAAAATGTTATTGATGAATTTAGCGATGAAAATAGTGAAATTAATCCTTATTATCCAAGATTTAAATCACATCAATTTGATATTAAAGATTCAGGGAACAATTTTCAATTAGCTTTATCAAAACAGGGACTTGTTGAATTAAAAACATCCTCTCAAGATCAAGCTTTAGAAATTGTTAGAAGAAGAATTGATGAGATAGGGACTAACGAACCAAATATTTTAAAAAGAGGAAATGACCGCGTTTTAGTCGAACTACCTGGATTAGATGATCCTATGAGAATAAAATCTTTGTTAGGTAAAACAGCAAATTTAACTTTCAGATTTGTATCAAATGATAATCAAGATTCTTTTGGTGTTGAAAAATTAAAATACGAAAACGGTATAGATGAAGATTTTGTAAGCAAAAGAATTGTTTTAAGTGGTGATAATTTATTAGATGCTCAGCCCAGAATGAATAGTCAAACTAATGAAACAGTTGTTTCGTTTACATTGGATAGAGTAGGTGCTAAAAGATTTGGAAAAGCTACTTCAGCAAATATAGGCAGACAATTAGCGATTGTTTTAGATGGGGAAATTATAAGTGCGCCTGTTATAAGAGACACTATCGCAAGTGGTAATGGGCAAATAAGTGGTGGTTTTACATTTCAAACCGCTACAGATCTAGCATTATTATTACGATCAGGAGCGCTCCCAGCTCCATTAAATATTATTGAGGAAAGAACTGTTGGTCCAGATTTGGGACAAGACTCCATAGATGCAGGCATGATTGCTTTAATTATAGGTTTTTCACTTGTAATTATTTTTATGTTTTTGAAATATAAAACTTTTGGCCTGATCACAAACATTACTCTTATAATTAATCTTTTAATTCTTTTAGGAATTCTTACTTTATTTGAAGCTACTCTTACCTTACCAGGCATTGCTGGTATAATTTTAACAGTTGGTATGGCAGTTGACGCTAATGTTTTAATATTTGAGAGAATTAAGGAGGAACTCAAAAATGAAAAAAATAACATACTTGCCTTTGATAGTGGTTACACAAAATCTAGATCTGCCATTTTAGATGCAAATATAACAACTTTGTTAGCTGCTATTATATTATTTTTTATGGGTTCAGGTCCAATAAAAGGATTTTCTGTAACCTTAGGTGTAGGAATATTTACAACATTATTTTCTGTTTATTTTATAGCAAGATTGTTTACATCAATTTATGTATCAAGGAACAAAGATAAAGAGGCTTTAATTTGATGATCAGTTTTAATAAATTTTATACTCAATTTAATATTTTATCATTAATTCTAATATTAGCTTCATTAATTTTACTTAGTTTAAAAGGATTAAATTTCGGAATTGATTTTAAAGGAGGAACATTAATTGAATTAAGATCTGCGAATAAACAAATAAATATTTCAAAACTTAGAGATAACCTTAATCAAATGGATCTTGGAGATATTTCGGTAAAAAAATTTGGTAATGATCAGGATTATTTGATTAAGTTTGAAAATAAGAATGATACTGACAATGTGATTGAAGAAATTAAATCTAATCTTGATAAGTCTTTTGGAAATAATTTTGATTTTAGAAGAGTTGAAAACGTTGGTCCAAAAGTAAGTGCTGAATTATTAAGATCAGGGATTATAGCTATAAGTGTTTCATTAGCAGTTATGTTGATATATATTTGGATAAGATTTGAATGGCAATTTAGTCTAGGTGCTATAATTGCTTTATTTCATGATGTAATTATTACTTTAGGTTTATTTTCTTTATTAAATTTAGAAATAAATCTATCTATAGTCGCTGCAGTTTTAACAATTGTAGGTTATTCTATGAACGATACAGTAGTTATTTTTGATAGAGTGAGAGAAAATTTAAGAAAATACTCTGGTATAAAAATTTTTGAGCTCACAAATATTTCTATTAATGAAACTTTATCGAGAACCTTGATCACTTCTATAACAACACTTTTGGCTCTTCTGTCAATTTTCTTTTTTGGTGGAGAAATTCTTAAAGGTTTTTCCCTAGCAATGATTTTTGGAGTTATTTTTGGAACTTACTCATCAATTTATATTGCTAATACAGTTTTAGTCAGATTAAAAGTCTCCCAAAAAACTATACTTAAAGATGATGAAAAAAATTAATAAAGATTTTGTGCAGCTACCATTGAAAGTAACATCGGAAGTGATAACAAAGTATTTGTTCTAGAAAATAACATTGCTGTTTTAGCTGATTTAGCTTTTAGCTCGGGATCACATTCCACAATACCAAGCGCTCTTTTTTGATTTGGCCAAATAACAAACCAAACATTAAAGGCCATAATAATTCCTAGCCACATTCCAATTCCGATTGCTGTATGTTTAGGTATTCCTGACCCAATACTTAAAGTCATTGCATCATGAAGATAACCATTCAACGCTGCCAAAATTAAACCTGATAAAATAGTAAAAGCTGCTGCCCATCTAAAATAAAATAAAGCTGCAGGAGCAATTACTTTACCTATAGCGGGTTTTTGCTCATCTGGAATTTTTCCCATATTAGGTATTTGTACAAAATTAAAATACCAAAGTAATCCAATCCACATTATACCAACTAGTACATGCGTGTATCTTGCAATCCAACTCCAAAATAATGTATCAAAAGCAAACCCATCATTTTGATAGTATAAACCCAAGAATACTAAAATAGCTAAAATTATTGAAACATGAATTGTTTTAGATAGTGAAGATAATAAATTGGTCATATTCAAAATTTATACATTTAATTATATTAATTTTTAATCAATTTAAAAGAGGTTTTAGATATTTTCCAGTGTAACTATCTTTGAATTTGCTTATTTCCTCTGGTTTTCCCTCAGCTATAATCTTTCCACCTTTAACACCACCTTCAGGTCCCATATCTACTATATAATCTGCTGTTTTTATTACATCTAAATTGTGTTCAATTACTACAACTGTATTGCCCAATGCGACAAAAGTGTGAAGAATTTCTAATAATTTTTTAATGTCATGTTGATGCAAGCCAGTTGTGGGCTCATCTAAAATATACATAGTTCTTCCTGTAGATCTTTTTGATAATTCTTTTGCAAGCTTAATTCTTTGAGCTTCACCCCCTGATAGAGTTGTCGCTTGTTGACCAATTTTAATGTAACCTAAACCTACTTTTTTTAATGTTAATAATTTAGATTTTATATTTGATATATTTTCAAAATATTCACATCCTTCATCGACAGTCATATTCAAAACATCTGCTATGCTTTTATCCTTAAATTTAATTTCTAATGTTTCTCTATTATACCTAGTACCTTTACACTCATCGCATTGAATATAAACATCAGGTAAAAAATGCATTTCATATGTTATTACAC
>MDSW01045405.1_pt1 | contig 12077 bp, 9 predicted proteins | sample 811171 | NCBI WGS metagenome assembly MDSW01 (sample SAMN05326641, study PRJNA326480) | marine metagenome | isolation source: seawater | place: Atlantic Ocean: North West | collected 2012
ACGATGTCCGACGGCGGGGTGTGGTGCCAGGCGCGACGCGAGCACCTCATCCTCCTCGAGAAGACGCCGACGCCGACGACGACGACGCCGACGGAGTGAGGAGGGGAAGTCAGTAGAAATTCTATGTAAACGTCGCGGGGCTACGACGACGTCGATCCAATCACGCGCGATTCCCGCCGCCGCCGAACCACCCGCCGCCTTCGCTCTTCTTGTCCTCCTGCGGGTACGCCTTGAACATGAACACCCCCTCCACCATCGTCTCATCCTCGTCCGCAGCCTCCTCCAACACGAGCCCGATCATGTCCCCGTTCATGATCTCCACTTCGTCGTTCTCCGTCAACGTCTGCCACGGCCCTCCGCCGAGCGCGACGCCGCTGCAGTTCTTCGTCGGGAGCCCCCGGACGAGCGCCGCGCCCGTGTGCGTGTTCGCGATGACGCTCAGCTGCTTGTGCGAGATCTTCTTCGAGTGCATCCCGCCGTGCCCGCGCCCTAACGTCTGCGGCCCGCCGGTGAGGAACAGCTCGCTTCGGTCCGGGCCGATGAGGACGCAGACGAATCGCGCCGCCTTCACGGCGCTCGCGTCGATCTGAGCAATCTCCATCGTGTGCCGGTTGAGCCCCGCGGCGCTGAGATCTCTGCTCATGTGATGCGCGAGCGTGGACAGCTTCACGATGTCTCTCTGGAGTACCTTGAGGAAGTCTCGAATGCTGACGTTCGGCATGACCTGAAAGTCGTCGTGTCTGAACGGCACGCCGTTCGTCTCCATGTTTAAGATCATGTGCTCGATGTGCTGCCGTTCGCCGTCGTCCTCGTACTTGTCGTTTTTGAACGAGTCGTAGACGAACGCGCCGAGGACGTCCATGACGCTCGTCGCGATGCCGATGAGGACGAAGCACGCGATGATCGCGACGATCATCGTGTACCAGTCGAAGACGCCCATGAGGCCGCTGGATTGGAAGTCTAAGTAGACGCCTCGGAATTCGTACGTCGCCCCGGCGGTTGCCGCCTCCAAGGTGGCAGCGTTGAAGTCCACGTTCTTGTACTCGGGCGAGACGAAGTCCCCCCCGTTGATGAGCCTCACGGTCATCGTCGCGTGATCGTCAAAGTTGAACGGATCGTACTCGTTGATCGCGCGGAAGTTTGAAAAGTCCACATTCACGGAGAGCTCCATGCCCGTGAGCCGATAGACCGGCAAATTCCCGGTGAAGGTATCCGACACCGTCAGCGAGTTCTCCGTGTCGAGCGTGTATCCGCTCAGCGCCGCGAACGCGGCCACGGTGTAGTTCGGGTATTGCGTGTACAAATTCGTCGACGACGTCGAGAAAGTGTTGTCCAATTTCCCGGTCGAGTCCAAGACGAAGACTTTGGGTCGTTCCATACGAGCGAACGTCGGGGTGGAATTCAAAGGCGTCAGGTGGGAGTTCAAAGGCGTCGAGGTCGGGGATTGAAAGCGAGGGGTGGGCGGAGAGAAACGCCTTTCGGGCGAAGTCCTCAAGGATCGGCGTGCACCGCGCGGACGGGATCGTACGGGGACCAATGTGAGGAGAACGCGCCTTTCACCGGGACGCCCGTCTCTCCCCACGACGTCATGAACGTGGCTTTGATGCTCATCGTGTACAGCTCGCTCGTGAGCGTGAACGCGTTGATCCCGGTCCTCCCAGTCGCCGACGGAATCGTCTTATCGCAATCGACGCTCGACGCGCAGTCGTTCGTCGACGTCCACGTCGTGGACGAGTAGTGCGTGTACACCTTCGCGGAGTCCGCGTCCGAGTACGTCACGTCCGCCAAGCGCAACCCCGCGACGCACTGAGGGTCGTTCCATACGAAGCGACGTCGGGGCGGAGTCGAAAGGCGTCAGTCGGAGTCGCGAGGCGTCGAGGCGTGCGCGTCGGGATCGTGAGCGAGGCGAGGGACGGACGGAGAGATGCGTCGGGAGAGAAAGTCCTTAAGGAATGAAGTTCACAACGCGGACGCGGTCGTATGGGGACCAGTGTGAATACGAACGCGGTCGCGAGGGAACCGGCGCGACGCGAGGAGGACGCGCCTGGTTCGACGTGTACGCGGCATACCCGTACGTCGCGTCGCCGGAGAAGTCGTACGCCGCGTTCGCGGCGCCGCTCGCGCCGCAGTACGCCGAGTTCGCCGAGTTCGCGACCGCGGTCTCGACGTTCTGGTCGTCGAACGTGACGTCCATGTGGATGTCCGGCTTCTCTTTCAGCATGTACGAGTGCAGGCCAATCAGGGTGAGGACGCTGTACGCGACGATCGCGATCATGAGGAGCTTGTGCGTGTACGCCAGCCTCTTGTCGCTGATCTTGACCACCTTCAGCGTGCGATACGACGCGAGGTCGTTGAGCACGGACTTCGCGAACTGCTTGAACAACCCCCCCATCTTTTCTTCGCGACGTCTTCTTCTTCGCTCGCGCCCTCCTCGTCCTCTCTACGAAATCGAATCCAATTTCGCCCCCGCCGCTGCCGCTCGCAGCCTTCCGGCGGGATGTTGGCCCTCGCCGCGGGTCCGACGCGGTCGACCTCGCGCGTCGCGCCCGCGGGGGCGTGCGCTCGAGCGCGGGACGTCGCGACGGCGCGAGCGGCGAGCGAGCGAACCGAGGGCGGCGCGTCGCTTCGCCGAGCCGCGCGCGAAAGCGAATGAACGTGTGGGAGGTCGGGCCCGTTCTCGATGACCAATGCGCTGCGTAGCGAACGTTTTTCACCCACCCCCGGTTTCAACATCTGATCGCTTCCCCTTTCAACTGACCGATGATTTATTTGTCGTTTACTTCCTCGGTCGAGCCGCGGGGTCGAAAGTCGTCAGTCACCGCCGCGCGCCCGTCATCGAGGACGCGGTCGACGCTCGCGCGGAGGACAACGACGACGACGACGACGACGACGACGACGACGACGACGACGACGACGACGCGGCGTCCATCGTCGCGCGCGGGGAGCTTCCGGAAGAGGACGATGACGCGCGCGTGATTGCGAAGAAGGGCGAGGTCGTTGGTCCGCCGTCGCGCGCGGCGTCCATCATGTCGGATGCGGAGCCCGCCGCGGACGCCGGGGACGCGCCGAAGGAGCGGCGACGACGGAAGCGCACCGCGGAAGAGAAGGATGCCAGACGTGCGAGGAAGGCCGCGGAGGCGGCGGCGGCGGCGGCGGCGGCGGCGTCGTCGTCGCCCGCCGCGGACGCCGCGCCCGAGGCGTCGTCGCCCGAGGGCGGAGGCGACGCGACGACGAGTCCGAGCGCGCTCCACGCGAGCGGCAGCCGGCGGCGACGGAAGCGCACCGCGGAGGAGAAACTCGCGCGGCGCTCGAGGAAAGAGGCGGAGGCCGCGGCGGAGGCCGCGGCGGACGCGGCCGCGGCCGAGGGCGCGGACGCCGCGCCCGAGCCGCGCGCCGATCGCGTCGCCTCGAGCGTTTCGCGCGGCGCCGAGGACAACGGTCGCCTCTCGGACTACGCGTTCGCGGACGAATTCTCAGATGCCGCGTCGCCGTCGCCGAAAGCGGCGGCGGCGGCGGCCTCGCGCGAGGGGGGCGGGTCTTTCCGCGACGCGCGCGACGGCGGCGAGCCCGGCGAGCCCGGCGACGCGAGCGACGACGGCGCGAGCGACGACGGCGCCGAGCTGGACGCGACCCGTCGGAGGGGCTCGGTCGATGGCGCGGACGCGGCGGCGGCGGCGGACGGCGACGACGACGACGCGCCGGCGGCGCCGCCGGCGGCGCCGCGGTTCCCGTGGGACGAAGAGATCGCGGAGGCGGTCAACGACGTCCTCCGCCGCGACGGCGTGGAGAGCATCTCGCTGAAGGCGATCCGCGAGGAAGTCACGGAGCGACTCGGCGGGTTCGACCTGACGGAGAAAAAGCCGACGATCAAAGCGGCGGTGGACGCCTTCTTACAGTACGTCGAGCTCTTCGGACACCCGCCCAAGGCGAAGGACGCGCGCGCGATCGAAGAGAAGAAGCACGCGAAGAGAGAGGCGGCGGCGGCGGCGAAGTTGACGAGGGACGCGCCCAAGAGCGTGAAGTTCGTGGACCTGGAGTACGGCGGCGTCGAGATCGGGAAGGACGTGGACGTGTACCGCGCGCCGTCGGTCGAGCTCGCGGAGAAACACGCGCGGAGCGTCAACGTGTACAAGATCAGGTCGGGCGTGAACGTGTACTTCGAGGACGACGCGCTCGAGGACTTCGACGGGGACGAAATCCTGGGGTACATCTACGACCAACTCCAAGCCCGCGGGATCATCGTGAACCGAGTCATCAAGGCGTCGAGGTCCAGGGCGATGATCGAGGACGTGCCGTTCTCGCAGATCGCGGACCTCGAAGCGAGCGGCGTGACCGTCGCCGGAGTGAAGGTGCGCTGCGTGGCAGACGCAGTTCCCGAGGTGGAGGACGGGACGTCCGCGGAGGATCTCGCGGACATGGTGTTCCCGTACGAGGTCGGCAAGACGGGCCCCGTGGAGCTCGGCGACATGGGCGTCGGGATCGGTCTGTACTTTTCGTGTTTGCTCTGGGGATTTCGAATCTTCGCGCTCATCGCCGCGCTGTCGTCGTTCACGATCGTCGTGTACCTCAAGTCCGGGTTCAACTCGGAGTCGATGAGCGCGGGCGGCGTGAGCGGGTACGCCGTGCCGACGCTCGGGGCGGTGCAGTGGCTGCACGAGCAGTCCATCGGGATATTTTCGTCCGCCGCGTCGAGCACGGACGACACCGTCATGCTCGCGCTGACGTGCGCCGAGTGCGCTCTCGCGTGCTACTTCGTCTTCAGGGTGTTCCGGCTGACGCGAGACCAGGCGAAGACCGCGCTGAGCATCGACGTGTCGAACATCACGCTGCAAGACTACTCGATCAAAGTCGACGGCCTCCCCCGCGACGACCCGGACGTCACGCCGACCAAACTCGGCGTGCACTTCTCGCAGTTCGGCCGCGTGCATCAGGTGGTCTTGGGCATGGACGTCGGATCGATCATAGGCATCGACCGCGCGCGCGCCAAGTTAGTCAGAAGGGTGGAGACGCTCAACGCGAAGCTCGCGAGGGACGCGGCGGAGACGAAGCGCCGGTTCGAGGAATTTCGCGCGATGGAAAAAGAACGGTTCGATCGGGAAAAGGCGAAGAAGTACAGACCCGGCGTGCTCGTTCGCCTGTGGCGGTGGCACAAACGCCGCGTCGCGCACGGGACCGTGGGTGCGGTGAAGAATATGAAGAGAAACGTCGCGAGGCTCGAGTCGAAGATTGCGAAATACGCGAAGCGCGTGGCGGAAAAAAAGAAATCTATAACGCATCACACGGTGGCGTTCGTGACGTTCGAAACCGAGGAGTCGATGCAAAAGGCGGTTCGGAAGTACCGCCCCGGGAACCCGCTCGCGTGGCTCTTCCGCGCGGAGAAGTACCGGTACAAAGACCACAGACTGGTCGTCAGACGCGGCCCGGAGCCGTCCACGGTGCTGTGGGAAAATTTACAAATCGTCGGCGGGAGAGCGTTCCGGAAACGCTTCACCGCGTGGGTCGGCGTCGTATTCGTGCTCATATGCACCGGCTCTCTCGTCGTCATCTCGCAATCGAGAGAGAATAAGGTCCCGTCGTCCATCGATTGCGACAAGGCGGAATCCCAGGGGTTGCTCATGTGCGACACGATGTTCCCCGCCGCGGCGGCGAGCGGCGAGGCCTCCAAGGCGATCATCCGCCGGCAGATCGGATACCTCGAGCAAGTCACCCCGAAGCAGTGCATCGCGGACGGGTACATCAAAGACGGGACGTGGGTCGGCGCGACGAGCGTGTACTCGCCGTACCCCGACTCCGCGGAGTGGGACGCGACCACGTTGAAGGACGAGTGCGCGGCGCTCGCGTGCATGGACTGCTTCTGCAAAGAACGCGTGTCGGAGTCGCTGTGGATATTTTTAGGAATCAAATCGGACGACGACGGGTGGTACGAGCTCTGCGAGGACTACCTCGCCGCGCGCGGATACGAGCAGCTCACCGCGGCGGTGACGTCGATCACGAACATCCTCCTCACGAAGTCGATGGGCACGTTCTCGGAGTACGAGTCGTATCACACGGACAGCGATCTTCAAAACGCGATCGCGTACAAGCTGTTCCTCTCGCTCGTCGTCAACTCGGCGCTCATACCCATCATCGTGTACGCGTCCGTGACGGAGCTCGCGTACGTTCCGTATCTGTTCCAGGGCGAGTACACGGACACGACATTCTCGTGGTACGACAACGTGGGCGCGCTGATCAGCAGCACGATGGTCACGAACGCGATCGCGTACCCCTTGGAACAAATCATCCTCGGGAAGTTTTGGCTGTGGCGGCGGCGGCGGCGACGGAAACACGCGGCGACGCAGGACGACTTGAACGACCTGCACGAGAACTTGGAGTTCCCGTTCGCGGAGAAGTACGCGCAGGCGACGTCGATGATGTTCATCGCGATGATGTTCAGCAGCAGCATGCCGATGCTCGTGCCCGTGTTGTCCGTGTATTTTCTCCTCGCGTTTTACGAGGCGCGGTACAACTTGTTGCGGCTGTGTAAGGCGCGTTCTCCTCACACTGGTCCCCATACGACCGCGTTCGCGCGATGCACGCCGATCCTCGAGGACTTTCGGGTCCCGCGCGCGTTTCTCTCCGCCCACCACCCCTCGCTTTCAATCCTCACACGCCTAGACGCCTTTTCAACTCCACCTGACGCCTTTCAATTCCACCCCGACGTCGCTTCGCGTGGAACGACCCTAAGAAACCGCCGAGGTACAACGAGGCGATGGCGGACACGTTCGCCGCGACCGCGCCGTGGGCGTCCATCGCGAAGCTCTTCTTCGCCGGGTGGATGCTCTCGAACGCGCAGGTGCCGCAGCTCGATTACTCGCTCAAGGAGAAGGACGGGATCTTGTCGCCGATCAGCTCCTCCACCGGGTCGACGTTTGACTTCAACACGCGTCTGAATTCGTACAACGCGACGGCGTGCCTGACGACGATGGCGCTCATCCTGCTCGGGTACGTGTGCGTCTGGAACTACGTCGCGATCAGGAGGTTCATCCTGAGACTGTTTCCGAAGGCGGAGTCCCTCTTCGAGGAGGTGGAGGTGTCGATGACGCCGGACCTGAGCATCGCGTTGTCGGACGGCATCTTGAAAGGGCTTCCGTCGTACGAAGTGAAAGATAACGACGTGTACTTTCCGATCGTCGGCGACCACGCGTGCAAGAGCGCGGGGGGAATCGACCAGCCCATCCCGAAAGGGTGGGAGGGCCAGGTCGACGTGGACGACGACAAGAAAAAGGTGAAAGTGCGCGAAGACGCGCTCGCGGTGCGCATCGTGCAAGAGGAAGCCGGCGCGTTCGGCGAGGGTGTTCAAAAGGCGCTCCGAAAGAACAAAGGGAAGAGCAAAGAGAAGAAGGACTCCTCCGGTAAAGATAGCAAGGGTTCTTCCAAATCCGGGAAGGGCACCGGGTACGGAGACTTAAAAGACGAGCCCGGGTCGATGTTCGACGACGGCGGGAGAGGACGGCGAGGCCGACTGTCGCGGCGGCGGTCCACGGTGGCGCCGTTGGATTGGGGCGCGGATCGGTACGCGAGCGAGGAGGCGGACCGCGCCGCTGCGCGTCGCGCGGCGCGGCAACAGGAGGCGGCGTACGCCGCGGCGAGCGGCTCACCGCCCGGGGACGCCGCGCGCGCGCTGTTCGACCGCCCGGGCCGGAGAGGGGGGGACCGACGCGACGGCGGCGGCGGCGCGCTCGACGAGGATCGCGAGGAGCGACGGCGGCGGCGGAAAGAGGAACGGCGCGCCGAGCGCCGCGCCCGCCGCGGGGAGTGACGCGCGGCGTTAGGTGGCGTGGTATCGTTATCATAAGAAACTACTTCTCTCTCTCTCTCTCTCTCTCTCTCTCTCTCTCTCTCTCTCTCGTCAAGGCCGCGCCGGGTCCGGGCTCCGCGACCGCGACCGCGACCGCCCCGGCCCCCCCGCGCCGATCTCCGACCACCCGACCATCTCCACCGCCTCCTCCGCGCCCTCGTGCTCGATCCACTTCGCCGCGTGCGCGAGTTTCAGCGCCGCGGGCGTCAGTCGAAACATGAGCGGCGTCGCGATGAGCGACAGCGCGGTCGTCCCGAGCAAGAGCAGGTACATGTTCCGCTGCACGAGCCCCAACGCGCTGGCGCGAGAGAGCAGCACGAATGAAAACTCGCCCACTTGCGCGAGCGAGATCCCCACGGTGAGCGACGTCCGCGTGGTGTACCCGAACGACCGCACGACGAGCGTCATCATCGCGCATTTAAACACGGTCACGACGAGAAGCGTGCCGAGGAGGACGTCCAAGTGCAGCCACAGAAAGTACGGGTTCATGATCATCCCGATGGACGCCAAGAACAACGCCGTGAAGACGTTCTTCACGGGCTCAACCTGCGATGCGCGGGGTGAACGCGTCGGTCAGTCGAACGTCTCGCCGGCGAAACAGCGAGCGTCGTGGGCGAAGCGCGAAGTCCTTCGGACGCGCGAGGCGACGCGCGAACGGGGTCGCGCGGGAAGCGGTCTAAAACAGTCTCGAGTCTCACCGCGTGCAACGTCTGCTCGGTGAAGGGCGTCGCCGACGCCATGACGCCCGCGACGAACGCGCCGAGCTCGATGGAGAGCCCGAGCCACTCGCTCGTCCACGCGACGACGAGGCAGAACGCGACGGTGACCATCTGATAGAGCTCGCCGCCGCGCGGGGAGATGAATCGAAACGCGCGTGCGACGACCGTTTTCGACGCCGCCGTCGCGGCGGCGAGAAACAGCGCCAGCGTCGTCGCCACCTTTACGAACGACAAGACGCCCTCGCCGAGCCCGCCGGCGCCGCCCAACACGGGCAACAGCGCGAACAGCAACCCCACGGTGCAGTCCTGCAGCACGAGCGTCCCGACGGTGATCTGCCCCGGGAGCGACTGCGACAGCGCCTTCGGGTCGTTCCGTACGAAGCGACGTCGGGGTGGAGTTCAAAGGCGTCAGATGGAGTTGAAAGGTATCGCGGTCGGGGATCGAAAGCGAGGGGTGGACGGAGAGAAACATACGCCGGGAGAGAAAGCCCTCAAGGATCGGCGTTCACCACGCGAACGCGGTCGTACGGGGACCAGTGTGAGGAGAACGCGCCTTCCTCTCGGCGAGGCACTTGACGCACACCGCCGTGGACGACATCGACAGAAACGCGCCGACGAAAACGCCCTCCTTCAGCTCCGCGCCGGTGAAGTTGGAGACGACGCCGCACACGAGCATCATGAGCGCGATCTCCGCGAGACCGCCGCCGAGGGCGACGCCCTGCACGTGCTTCAGCTTGGCGTACGAAAACTCCACGCCGAGCGTGAACAGGAGAAAGATGATGCCGAATTGCGCCAGCGTCTCCACCTGGACGAGCTCGACGACGAGCCCCAGCCCGCCCGGTCCGACCGCCGCGCCGGCGACGAGGTACCCGGTGATGAGCGGCTGGCCCATCATCGTGAACGCGACCGCGCCGATCGCGGCGGCGACGAGGACGACGACGAGGTCGCGGATGAGCCGCAGGTCCTGTTGGAGCTCCATCGTGCCGGATTTCGGGTTGGAGATGACGAACTCGTTGTCCTTGGCGTCGACGAGCCGCTCGACGTCCTCTTCCTCCGCGCCCGTGTGCAGCGCGTCGCGGATCGTTCGCTCGATGAACGCGCCCGCGCTGACGTGGTCGCGCGGGAGCTCCAACCCGCCGTCGCCGCCGGCGTTAAACTTCGACCCCGCGCCGGCGCCGCCAGATCCTCCAGATCCTCCAGATCCTCCAGATCCTCCTCCTCTGACTCCCGCGCCGCCGCCGCCGCCGCTCGCGTCGTGTCCACCGCCTCCAACTCCATCACCACCACCTCCACCACTTCCTCCTTCGCGCTCGAGCTCGTGCCCGCCGCCCGCGCGTCGCACGCGCGCGACCGTCTCCAGCGTCGCGCCCTCCGCGATCACGGTCCGGTTGAAGCTCTTCCCCGCGCCCTCGCCTAGGACGCCCGCGTTCGCGCTCGCGTCCGCGTCTTTGAACTCCTTCGCGAGCATGTTGTCCACCTGCGCGGCGAGGGTCTTCTCGAACCCGGGCTTCCCGGGCGGCGGCGGCGCGTCCGCGGCGCCCGTCGTCGTCGTCGCGAGCGGCGCGGGGGGAGCGACGCCCGAGGACGCGGCCGCGCGACTCGTCGCGTCGTCGAGAAGACGAAGATCTGTCGCGTCGCCTGACGAAGGCGACGCGAGCGCGGGACGCGGCGCGCACGTCAGGAGAACGAGCGCGATCGTCGCGAGCGCGAGCGCGGCGCGCGGCGAGCGCGACGGACGTCCCATCGCGATGCGATCTGTCGGCCGAGGACGCGTCGCGACGACGGGAGGAATGGCGCGGACGAGCAGGGGCGGATCAGGAAGTCGGGTCACTGCCAGACTTGAAGAGCAAGAGGTTCAGCAGTGTGCCGCGCGGCGCGGCTCGTACAGTCCGACGAGTGGAACGGACGGCGTCGACGACGGCCGCGGGTCACATCGCCGACGGCGCGGGGGGATGACGCGTCGCCCCCCCGACGACGCCCTCGTCGCGGACTTGAAGACGCGGACGACGTGCGACGCGCGCGCGTACGTCGTCCGCGAGCGCGTCGGCGAGGGCGGGCTCGCGCGCGTGCACGCGTGCGAGCCGTCGTCGTCGACGGTCGTCGACGACGGCTCGAGTGCCCACCGCCGCTTCGGCGCCCCGCTCGTGATGAAGCGCGCGCGCGTGGACTCCGCGCGCGTCGCGTCCAGGGTTGCCGCGGAGATAGACGCGCTCCGGAGGATCGCGGACGTCACGACGGACGCGCGCCGCCGGTGGATGCTGCCGACGTTCGTGGACGCGTTCGTCGCGCGCGACGACGACGACGACGACGACGACGCGTCTCCGTCGTCGTTCGTCGCGTGCGTCGTCTCGCGACGCCACGGCGACGGCGCGACGCTCGCGTCTCTCCTCGACGTCGCGCGCGCCGCCGCCGGAACCGGTGCTCCTCTCGGACTCCCGGAGCTCCAGGCGCGGCATCTCGCGTCGCAGCTCGCGCTCGCGCTGGACGCGCTGCATCGCGTCGCGGCGATCGTGCACGGCGACGTCAAGCCGGAAAACGCGCTCGTCGACCGCGCGCACCGGATACAGCTGTGCGACTTCGACCTCGCGACTTCGACCTCGCGACCCGCGGTCGCGGACGCAGAGGACGACCTCGCGGAGGAGAACGACGAGGACGAATACCTGTACGCCTTCTGCGGTACCGCGGAGTACCTCGCCCCGGAGACCATCGCGGGCGCGCCGAGAAGCGCGGCACGCGACTGGTGGGCGCTGGCGATCACGATGTACGAGCTCGTCCACGGGAAGACGCCGTTCGCGTCGTCCAGAGGGAACGACGAGGTGACGATGCGGCGCGTGCGCGCCGCGCGGATCGATTGGCCTGACCCGCCCGGGGTGAGCGACGCGTGCCGCGGGGTGATATCCGCGATGTTACGGCGACAGCCGTCGACGTCCGGCGGCGGCGAATGGGACGTTTCCGCGAGGTTGTGCGGGGAACGCGGGTTGGAAGACCTGAAGCGCGCGTCGTTCTTCTGCGGCGTGGACTGGGATCGCGTGGGGTTGGACCCGCCCGCGCCCACGAAGGGATGGGCGGTGTTGCCGCAGGACGGCTGAGGGAGACGAGGTAGCGAAGCGTAGGCATAGGTTCTAGTGGACGGCGATGAGACGTTCTCGACTTCTGTTCCCGAATTTCAAAAAATCGCGTGCCGACGGCGCGGCCGTCTTCCGCGACCACCTCCTCCACGGGCGACCGCAGCGCCATCTTCCCGCCGTACTTTCGGACGCCGCGCACGAGCGCATCGACGGTCAAACGTGTAGAACGCGCGTCTATCCAACCCGCGCGTCGCCGAATTGAACGCAGACGCCGGCGACGGCGGCGACGGCGGCGGCGCCGGAACCGCGATTGAGCGCCGACGCGACAGAGTGAAAGGTGATTTGAATATGAAGGGATCGACACTTCAACCACCACAGCCGACGACCACGCGTGCGACATCGGTTAAAAATAAATAATTGAAATTGCATATGTACAATTATGTAAGGATAGAC
>MDSW01084918.1_pt1 | contig 12075 bp, 13 predicted proteins | sample 811171 | NCBI WGS metagenome assembly MDSW01 (sample SAMN05326641, study PRJNA326480) | marine metagenome | isolation source: seawater | place: Atlantic Ocean: North West | collected 2012
AATTGCGGCATTTACTTTTTGTTTTGTTTTCTTCATATTAAATAATATTCATATTAAATGAAATTTATAAATAAATTATTACAAGGAACTTTGATAAAAAGATACAAAAGATTTTTTGTAGATTTAAAATATCAAAATAGAACTATTACAGCTCATTGTCCTAATTCAGGATCAATGATGGGCTTATTAAAACCGGGCAATAATGTTTGGTTTTCTCAATCTGATGATCCAAAAAGAAAATTAAAATATACAATGCAAATAATTGAAGTAAACAATAAATTTGTAGGTGTTAATACTCATCTAACAAATAAAATAGTTTTGGAAGCTTTAAAAGAAAAAAAAATAAATAAATTAATAAAATTTATAAATATTAAACCCGAGGTAAAATTTTCAGATAAAACTAGATTTGATTTTTTTTTGTCAAATGCCAGTGTTAAATGTTATTTGGAAGTTAAAAATGTTACTTTGGTTAGAAAAAATCAAATTGCTGAATTTCCTGACGCTATTACTTCCCGTGGAACTAAACATTTAAATGAATTGATAAACGCTAAGAAAAAAGGTTTTGAAAGTTATATTCTATATTTAATTCAAAGAAATGATTGCAAATCTTTTAAAATTGCAGGCGATATCGATCAAGAATACTTGGTTACTTTTAACAGAGCCTTAAAAAATGGAGTTAAAATAATTTGTTATGATTGTAAATTAAACAATGAAGAGATAATAATTAATAAACAAATTAATTATGAAAAATAGTTACAAAGAATCTTTTGAAAAAATGACTATAGCTGGAAGTTTAGCAGCAAAAACTCTGGACGAAATTACTTCGCATGTTAAACCAGGAATTAGTACAAACAAATTAGATCAAATTTGTTATGAATTTATAAGAGATAACGGTGGATATTCGGCCCCACTTTACTACAGGGGTTTTCCAAAATCCTGTTGTACTTCAGTTAATCATACTATCTGCCATGGAATTCCAACTGAAAAATACTTAAAAGAAGGTGATATAATTAATATTGACGTTACTACGATTGTTGATGGATGGCATGGCGACACAAGTAGAATGTTTTTTGTGGGTGACGTATCAGTAAAATCTAAAAATTTAGTAACAACAACTTATGAATCCATGATGAAAGCTATCTCCTTAATTAAAAAAGGTACCCATTTAGGTGATATTGGAGATGCCATTCAAACTCATGTAGAAAAAAAAGGATTTTCTGTTGTTAGAGATTTTTGTGGACATGGTATAGGTAAAACATTTCATATGCCTCCTAATATATTACATTATGGTAAAAAAGGTGATGGTATAAAATTAGAAACAGGAATGATATTTACTGTAGAGCCCATGATAAACGAAGGAGAATATAATACTAAATTGCTTAAGGATGGTTGGACCGCAGTAACAAAAGATAAATCTTTATCAGCACAATTTGAACATACTGTTGGTGTAACTGATGATGGATTTAAAATATTTACTAAATCAGAAAAAAACTATGAGCAGCCTCCTTATTAATTATGATTAATAGATATTCTAGAAAAGAATTAAGAGATATTTGGGACGAAACAAATAAGTATCAAATTTGGTTAAATATAGAAATAGCTGCCGCGCAAGCCATGGAAAAAATTAAAGTTATACCTTCTGGCGTTGCTTCGAGAGTTAAAAAAAAAGCTAAAATCAATGTTGAAAGAATTCATAAGATAGAAAAGAAAGTACATCATGACGTTATTGCATTTTTGACTTCCATAACTGAAAAAGTTGGTCCAGAAGGAAGATATTTGCATAAAGGCATGACTTCATCTGATGTATTAGATACTTGTTTTAACATTCAATTATCCCAATCAGGTAAAATTATTCTTAATGAAATTGAAAAATTATTAAAAGTATTAAAAAATAAATCATTAAAATATAAAAAAACTGTTTGCATAGGAAGAAGTCACGGTATTCATGCTGAGCCAACTACCTTTGGGTTAAAATTAGCAAGTTTTTATGAAGAGTTTAAAAGAAATAAAAAAAGACTAGAAAGTGCAATTGATGAAATTTCTACTTGTGCTATTTCAGGAGCGGTCGGAACTTTCGCTAATATTGACCCAAGAATTGAATCTTATGTTGCTAGAAAATTAAATTTAAAAGTTGAACCTATTTCAACGCAAGTTATCCCAAGAGATAGACATGCTTATTATTTTTCCACTCTTGGAATTATAGCTAGTTCTATAGAAAGAGTAGCTACAGAAATAAGGAATTTACAAAAGACTGAATTACAAGAAGTCGAAGAATTTTTTGATAAAAAACAAAAAGGGTCTTCAGCGATGCCACATAAGAAAAATCCTATACTAAGTGAAAATTTAACTGGTTTGGCTCGAATAGTGAGAAGTTTTGTTTTACCGGCTTTAGAAAATATTGCTCTCTGGCATGAAAGAGATATTTCTCATTCTAGTGTTGAGCGAAACATTGGCCCTGATTCTACTATTACGTTAGATTTTGCAGTTCATCGATTAACTAATATTTTGCAAAATATGAATGTTTATCCAAAAAAAATGTTAAAAAATCTTAATATTACCAAGGGCTTAATATTTTCACAGAGAGTAATGATAGAATTAACTAAATTAGGCTTTTCACGAGAAAAAGCCTATTTCTTGGTACAAAAAAATGCTCAAAATGCATGGAGAAAAAATATCTCCTTTTACGAAAGTTTATCCACAGACTCATTGATTAATAAAAAAATTTCTAATAAAGAATTAATTAAAATGTTTGATATCAGTTATCATACTAGAAGAATAGATTTAATATACAGAAGAGTCTTTAAATAAAAATGAACAAAGGAAAAAAACTTTATGAAGGAAAGGCAAAAATCCTTTATGAAGGACCAGAAAAAGGTACTGCAATACAGCATTTCAAAGACGAAGCTACAGCTTTTAATAATCTTAAAAAATCTACTGTTGAAGGTAAAGGAGTTCTAAATAATAGAATTTCTGAACATATATTTAATAATCTTAATCAAATAGGCGTAAAAACTCATTTAATAAAAAGATTAAATATGAGGGAACAATTAGTGAGACTTGTAGAAATAATTCCTGTTGAATTTATAGTCAGGAACATTGCTACTGGTTCATTAACAAAAAAATTAGGAATTGCTGATGGTACAATTTTGTCAAAGCCTTTAATTGAATATAGTTATAAAAACGATGAGTTGGGTGATCCTCTGGTTGCTAGAGAACATATAGTTGAGTTTAATTGGTGTAGCTCTTCAGAACTTGATTTAATTAAAGAGCACTGCTTAAGAATAAATGATTTTATGCAAGGAATGTTTAGAGGTGTAGGAATTAAACTTGTTGACTTTAAATTAGAATTTGGAAGAGCTGATATTGACGGAACAAGAGAAATAATTTTAGCTGACGAAATAAGTCCTGATACTTGTAGATTATGGGATGTTGTAAGTGAGAAAAAACTTGATAAAGACAGATTTAGAAAAGATTTAGGAAATATTATACAAGCTTACCAGGAAGTTGCTAGAAGATTAGGAATTATTCATGAAGAAAGTAATATAAGTGAAGTCAAATTTGGTAAACCCAAAGCAGTAAACATAAAGAAAAAATAAATTGAAGATATCTACAACAGTCACTTTGAAAAAAGATGTGCTTGACCCACAAGGTAAAGTTGTTAGCCAAACATTAAAAAATATGGGTTATAAAAATATTATTAATGTGAGACAAGGTAAATATTTTGAAATTGAATTAGATATTGAAGATAAAGAAAAGGCTAAAAAAATAATTAAAGAAATCAGCAAGAAACTTCTAACTAATGTAGTGGTTGAAGATTATAAAATTAATCTTGAATAATGAAATCTTCCGTAATCGTATTTCCTGGTTCAAATTGTGACCGAGATGTTGCTGTAGCTCTTAAAAAATTCCAAATTAAGAACCAAATGGTTTGGCATAATGAAATTAATTTACCAAAATCTGATTTGGTTGTTTTGCCAGGAGGTTTTTCATATGGTGATTATTTAAGAACGGGATGTATTGCTAGTAAATCAAAAATTATTGATGATGTAATTAAACATGCAAAAAAAGGTGGTTTAATATTAGGAATTTGTAACGGTTTTCAAATATTAATAGAAACTGGTCTATTACCAGGAGTATTGTTAAGAAATAAAAATCTCAGATTTTTATCAAAAAATGTTTTTTTAAAAGTTCAAAATACTAAAAACAAATTTTGTTTAAATTATAAAGATAAAAACATTATTGAATTACCTATAGCTCATAACGAAGGTAATTATTTTGCTAATGAGAAACTTTTAAAAAATCTTGAGGATAAAAATTTAATAGCTTTTAAATATTGTAATAAGATGGGTGAAATTAATGAAGAATCTAATCCTAATGGATCATCAAACAGTATTGCTGGTATTTTAAACGATAAAATGAATATTTTAGGTATGATGCCCCATCCAGAAAGATTAATTGAACCAATCCTTTCTGGAAAAGATGGTTCAGCATTATTTGAAAGTCTACTTAAATAATAATTAAATGAAAATTACTCAAGAAATAATTAGTAATCATGGACTTAAACCTGATGAATACAAAAAAATAGTTGGGTTAATTGGTAAAGAACCAAATCTACTAGAATTGGGAATTTTTTCTGCTATGTGGAACGAACATTGTTCTTATAAATCTTCGAAAAAACATTTAAAAAATTTACCAACAAAGAATAAAATCGTTATTCAAGGTCCTGGAGAAAATGCTGGAATAGTTGATATTGAAGATAATGATGCTTTAGTATTTAAAATTGAAAGTCATAATCATCCTTCATTTATTGAACCTTATCAAGGGGCAGCAACTGGTGTTGGCGGTATATTAAGAGATGTATTTACTATGGGAGCACGTCCAATCGCCACCCTTAACTCAATTCACTTTGGAAATCACGATCATCCAAGAACTAAAAATTTACTTAATGGTGTTGTATCTGGGATCGGTGGTTATGGAAATTGTATGGGGATTCCTACTGTTGGTGGTGAAGTTAAATTCAATTCTTCTTATGATGAAAATATTTTAGTCAATGCTATGGCTGTAGGGTTAGTGAAAAAAAACAAAATTTTTTATTCTAAAGCTCAGGGATTAAATCAACCAATTATATATGTTGGTTCAAAGACAGGAAGAGATGGTATACATGGAGCTAGCATGGCTTCAGCAAAATTTGATAAAAATGCTGAAGAAAAAAAACCTACTGTTCAAGTTGGAGATCCATTTACTGAAAAGCTACTTTTAGAAGCTTGCTTGGAACTTATGAAGGATGATTCTATAATCTCAATACAAGATATGGGTGCTGCTGGTTTAACATCTTCTAGTATAGAGATGGCTTCTAAGGGTGATTTAGGAATAGAAATAAATTTAAATAAAATTCCCTGTAGAGAAAAAAAAATGACCCCATATGAAATGATGCTTTCTGAAAGTCAAGAAAGAATGCTACTAATTTTAAAATCTGGTAAAGAAGATTTTGCAAAGAAAATTTTTGAAAAATGGGGACTTGATTTTTCTATAATTGGCAAAACTACTAATTCAAAAAAACTAATTTTATTTTTTAACGATAAAGAAGTTGCTAATTTACCAATTAGTTCATTATCAAATGAAACTCCTATATATGACAGAAAATGGAAAAAGAATTCAATTCCAAATAAGGAAATAACACAAAAGGACTATAAGTCTGTTGATATATTAAATGCGCTAAAAAAAATATTAAAGAGCCCTAACAATACAGAAAAAAGTTGGGTATGGGAACAATATGACAGTACTGTAATGGGTGATACAATTCAAAAACCTGGAGGAGATGCAGCAGTAATTAGAATTCATGGAAGAAATAAAGGTGTTGCTGTAACTGTAGATTCTTCTGCTAATTATTGTGAGGCTAATCCTGTTGTTGGTGGAAAACAAGTTGTTTGTGAGGCTTGGAGAAATCTTATTTCTGTTGGAGCAAAACCACTAGCAATTACAAACTGCTTAAATTTTGGTAACCCAGAAAAAGATAAAATTATGGGTCAATTTGTTGAAACCATTGATGGAATTTCTCAAGCTTGCACATATCTTGATTTTCCAGTTGTTTCTGGAAATGTTTCTTTCTACAACGAGACTCAAAATAAATCTATATCACCCACACCAATTATAGGTGGTGTGGGTTTAATAAAGAATTTAGATTTTATGATGACTAAAAATATAAAAGAAATTGGAAGCCTAATATTAGTAATTGGGAAAACTTTATGTCATCTTGATCAAACTGAATTTTCAAGAGAGATTTTAGAATCTAAAAAAGGTCCTCCGCCTGAAATAAATTTATTTAATGAAAAAAATAATGGTATGGCTGTACATCAGCTTATTTTAGATAAATTGGTAAATGCCGTTCATGACATATCGTCTGGAGGAATTATTGTCTCTTTATCTGAAATGTGTATTTCTGGTAATATTGGAGCAAAATTAAGCATATTAAAAAATAATAGTAATTTACATGGATATTTATTTGGAGAAGATCAAAGTCGTTATTTGATTGAAATAAAAGAAAAAGACAAAAATAAAGTAAGTAATTTTTTATTAAAAAATGGTATATTCTTTGAAATAATAGGAAAAACTCAAAAAGAAAGTTTAGAAATTAATAAAGATTTTGTTATAAAAGTATCTGAGTTAACTAAATTAAATTCTTTTTGGTTTAAAAATTATTTTAAGGAAAATTAAGATGACTTTAAAATTAGAACAGGTTAAAAGTTTAATTAAAGAGGCTTTGCCTGATGCTGAAATAACTATTGAGGACTTAGCGGGAGATGATAATCATTACTCCGCGACAATTAAGTCAAAAGCTTTTGCTGGCAAAAGTAAAATAGATCAGCATAAGATAGTTTATAAAGCATTAAAAGGTAAAATGGGAAATGAACTTCACGCTTTAGCGCTTAACACTGTAGAGATATAAAATATGAATGAAAACATAGACATAAAGATAAAAGACTTAATAACAAAGAATGATGTTTGCTTATTTATGAAAGGAACTCCGGAAGTTCCTCAATGTGGTTTTTCAATGGCTGTATCAAATGTATTAAAACATTTGGAAGTGAAATTTAATGGAATAAACGTTTTAGAAGATCAAACTATTAGAGATGGAATAAAAGCTTATAGCGATTGGCCAACTATACCTCAATTATATATTAAGGGTGAATTTGTTGGTGGTTGCGACATAGTCAAGGAAATGTTTGAAAAAGGTGAGCTTCAAACAAAACTTAAAGAAAATAATATTTCTTATAAAGCTACTTAAATTATTTAACTAAATAAGATTCTAATTTTTTTACTAAAATATTTTTTAATTATTTTTATAAAAGATATTTTTTTAAAACTTTTATTCTCTATTTGAGAATCTATTATATAATCAATTTTATTTTCCCATTCTAGCTCTAAGACTAAACTATCTCTAAAAATTTCTTCAAAAATTTTAGCCATCGAAACTGTAATAAAAGGATCTATTAACTGATTTTTTTTAGATCCTACAAGTTGATTTTTAACATCATCAAAATAAAACCACCAAATATGATCTTTTTTATTTTCAAAAACTAGATTATCTCCAAGTCTTGTTGGAAGCTCTATATATCCTTTATTAGAAATTCTTTCTAATTCTCTTAAAAAAAATTCAAAATCTTCAACATGTTCGATTACATGGCTGGCTATAACAAAATCAAATTCTTTATCTTTAAATGGTAAATTCTTATCGTTAATTTTAACAAATTTTTTTTCTTTATAATAATTTGAAAAATCTTTCACATCAGCAATAATTGAAGCGTATTTATTTGCTCTATAGCCGCATCCTATATCAAGAATTTTCCAGTTAGAATTTTTTTCTAAAATCTTTTCTATTTGTGATATTGAAGTTCTTTTTAACAATTGTTTCTAATTATCTTGAATAATACTCAATTACTAGATTTGGTTCCATCATGGTTGGATAAGGAACTTCTGAAAATTTTGGAACTCTAGCTAATTTTGCAGTCATATTTTTTTCATCAGTTATAATATAATCTGGAATTTCTCTTTCTTTACTTACTATCGCACCCTCAATAACAACTAATTTTTTAGATTTGTCTTTAATTTCAATTGTATCTTTTTCAGTTACTAAATAACTAGATATATTTACTTTCTTACCATTAACTTTAACGTGACCGTGATTTATTAATTGTCTGGCAGCAAAAACTGTAATTGCAAATTTTGCTCTATATATAACCGTATCTAATCTTCTTTCAAGAAAACCAATAAAATTTTCTGTTGTATTTCCTTTTTTCTTTAAAGCTTTTCTGTATACATTTCTAAATTGAGTCTCGTTCATATTGCCATAATAAAATTTTAGTTTCTGTTTAGCTTGCAACTGAGTACCATAGTCTGAAGGTTTTCCTTTAGCAGTTTTTCCGTGCTGACCTGGTTTATAATTTCTTGTGTTAAATGGACTTTTGGGTCTACCCCATATATTGGCTTTTAACCTTCTATCAACTTTATGCTTTGAAGCTAATCGTTTTGTCATATTTTATACAACGTGATTTATAAACAATGGAAACCTTTTGTCAATTCAGGTTTTTCTATTAATTTCATTTAAAGTAGAGAAAATTCCAAGTAAAATACGTATTTCCTGCTCCGACAAATTTATTCTATGAAATATATTGTTTATATTTCTTATCATACTATTTCTTTTATGATCTGGCTGCAAAAACCCCTTTTTGTCTAAATTTTTTATTAAAAAATTAAGAAATTGGTTTACTTCGGATTTTGTAGCCAGTGTGCTTTTATACCTAGAATTAAATTTATTTTTTTTTTTTCCAAAAAACTTAAATAATTCAAAACAAAATATTATTACGCTATGAGACAAATTAAGTGAACTAAACTTCTCATTTGTGGGTATTTTAACCAAATAATCAGCACAATTTACTTCATCGTTAGATAACCCTGAAGCTTCTGGTCCAAAAATAATTCCTAGTTTATGTTTTTTATTAATTTTTTTTTTTAAGTCAATAACAGAAATAATTCTTTTATTTATTTTTCTAACTCTTGAAGTGGTAGCAAAAACCACATCGAGATCTGCTATAGATTTTTCTATTGAATTATAAACCTTTGCTGCTTTTAATATATCTTTAGCTCCAACTGATGTAGCTAAAGCTTTTTGGTTGGGCCATACACATCTCGGATTTATTATTCTTAATTTATTTATATTAAAATTTTTTATAGCTCTAGCTACTGAACCAATATTTTCTCCAAGCTGAGGCCTTGCTAAAATAAAATGGACATTGTTAAGACTCATTATTTATTTGCTGGCGCTTTTTCTTTATAAAGTTTGTAGTCAAGGCTATCGATTAAAGCTTTAAAGGATGCTTCTATTATGTTTGGAGATACGCCTATTGTAAACCAACTTTTTCCCTCTCTATCGGTGCTTTCAATAGATACACGTGTTGTAGCATTAGTTCCTGTATTTAAAATCCTTACTTTATAATCTACTAATTTTAAATCTTTTAAATACTTTGAATATTTTCCAACTTTATCAACGTTGGTTCTTATTGCATTATCTAATGCATTTACTGGTCCATTCCCTGATCCTTCACAAACAATTTCTTTGTCATCAACTAAAATATGTGCCTTTGCAAAAGAATTAATTTCATCTTTTGAATCTTTTTTAACTGAGACATCATATTTAGAAATTGTTAAATATTTTGGTATTTCCCCAAGAAGTCTTCTGGCTAATAATTCGAAAGAAGCATCCGCGCCATCATATGAATACCCAACGAATTCTCTATCTTTAACCTCATTTAATAATTTTTGAACTTTTGGATCATTTTTATCAATTTTAATTCCATATTTATTTAACCTCGACATAATATTTGATTTACCAGCTTGATCAGAAACAATAATATTTCTAACATTTCCTATTAGACTTGGATCAATGTGTTCGTAAGTTTTTGGATCCTTAGCAACTGCCGAAACATGCAAACCTCCCTTGTGAGCAAAAGCTGAAGGGCCAACATAAGCTGCGCCTCTATTAGATTTTTTATTTAATATTTCATCCAATAACCTTGAACATTCAGTTAAAGTTTTGACTTTGTTTTCCTTTATCTTAATTTCAAAATTATCCGTAAAAGTTTTTTTAAGGGCTAGTGTAGGAATTAATGATATTAAATTAGCATTTCCACATCTTTCACCAAGTCCATTAATCGTACCTTGAACTTGACGCACTCCTGCTAAAATAGCTGTCAAGGAGTTTGCTACAGCATTTTCCGTATCATTATGAGCATGAATACCTAAATTTTTTCCTGGAATTTCTTTACTTACTTTAGAAACAATTTCTCCAACTTCATTAGGTAAAGTTCCACCATTAGTGTCACAAAGAACAATCCAACGTGCACCTTCATCAAATGCTGTTTTTATGCAGGCTAAAGCATATTCTGGATTTTTTTTATAACCATCGAAAAAATGTTCAGCATCAAACATGAATTCTTTTTTATTTTTAATAAATAATTTAGCTGATTCTTTAATGTTTTCTAAATTTTCTTCTTTAGTTATGCCTAAAGCAACATCAACATGAAAGTCCCAAGACTTTCCTACCAAACATACTGCTGGTGCCTTTGTATTTAATAAAGCTGAGAGTCCAGGATCGTTTTCAGCACTTCTGCCTGCCTTTTTTGTCATTCCAAAAGCAGTTAAAACTGTATTTTCTAATTTAGGTGGATTATTAAAAAAATTTGTGTCTAAAGTGTTAGCACCAGGCCATCCACCTTCTAAATAATCAACGCCAAGATTTGATAAAGCCTTTGCTATTTTATTTTTATCATCAATAGAGAAATTTACACCCTCTGTTTGTGCCCCATCTCTAAGTGTAGTATCAAAAATATATATTTTTTCTTTACTCATTTATATTTCCATAAAGTTTTTTCTTGTTTATCTTCAATAGCGACTCCACTATCTTCCAATTCTTTTCTTATAGTATCAGCTAATTTATAATCTCCTTTTTTTCTAGCATTATTTCTATCCTGAATTTTTTGATTGATAAAGTTTTCATCAACTTTCACTTTTGATTTTTTAAAATTTTCCCATGATTGCTTGTCTTCTTCAAGTAAACCAATTTGATTACAAGCTGATATAAATTTGATTTTTGATGATTTATTACCTCTAGATGATTCATCAAAAAGTGAATGAAGTTGAGCTATATACTCGGGAGTATTTAAATCTTCCTGTAGGGGTTTAAGTAGATCTTCATTTAGTTCCTTAGAATTAATTTTTTCAAATTGACCATACCACTTGTCCAAAGTATTTTGGCTCTCTTGAATTAATTTTTCATTCCAATCAAGAGGTTGTTTGTAATGTGAGCTTAGTAAAGCCAGCCTTACCACTTGACCATTTATATTTTCTCTAAGCTTATTAATAGTAACAATATTTCCTATGGACTTTGACATTTTTTCTTTGTCAAAAGTAACAAATCCATTATGTAGCCAATAATTTGCAAAATTTTTAGTTTTATTAGCGCAGCATGATTGTGCAATTTCATTTTCGTGATGTGGAAAGACAAGATCAAGTCCACCACCATGTATATCAAACTGTTTGCCTAAAAACTTTTCACTCATTACTGAACATTCTAAATGCCATCCTGGACGTCCTCTGCCCCATGGAGAATCCCAACCGGGATCTTTTTCATTTGAAGGTTTCCAAAGAACAAAATCAAGTGGATCTTTTTTATATTTTGAAATTTCCACTCTTGATCCAGCTACAAGCTGTTCTGAATTTTTGTTTGATAATCTTCCATAATTTTTAAATGAAGAAACTGAAAAATAAACATGTTTTTCATTTTCATAAGCATGTTTATTTTTTAATAAATTTGAAACCATATTTATCATTTCTTTAATATGTCCGGTAGCCTTAGGTTCAAAAGTAGGATTTAAACAATTTAAATATCTACAATCTTTATGAAAGTTTTCCGTTATATTTTGTGTCAATTCCTTTATGCTTTTATTATTTTTTTTAGAGGACTCAATAATTTTATCATCTATATCGGTAATATTTCTTACATATGTAACTTTTTTTTTA
>MDSW01151976.1_pt1 | contig 12074 bp, 11 predicted proteins | sample 811171 | NCBI WGS metagenome assembly MDSW01 (sample SAMN05326641, study PRJNA326480) | marine metagenome | isolation source: seawater | place: Atlantic Ocean: North West | collected 2012
GGGGATGGCTGGGAGCTCGAGGGGCCCCCGCCACATCTTTTTTTTTGCGCTGTCTTCTTTGCGCTGTCTTCTTTGCTTTCTGAGGTGGCCCAGTCAGGCCAACCGGCTCCACACGCGACGGGATGTTTCGCGATCGTGGCGATGCTGCCAAACCATCCGCACGCGATGGTTTGATGCTGCGAATGAGGTGGTGCCTTGCTCTCTGGCGAAACGCCGTTTGTCCGTTACCGGGGTGCTCGTTGGGGTTTCGGGCAAGTAGAATTCCAGTATGTGTGAGTCAGATGCAGCAATTCGCTTTGTGACGGTGGGTGCAGTCGATGACATTCCCAACGGGACGTCCCGCATGTTCGTCGTCGAAGGGAAGGCGGTTGGCGTATTTCACGTCGAGCATCAATTCTACGCGTTGGACAATGCCTGTCCGCATGCCGGGGCATCGCTGGCGCATGGCCACCTGGATGGGTGTACGGTCAGTTGTCGAATTCATCACTGGAGATTCTGTTTGAAAACGGGAACCTATTTGGATGAGCCAGCATCGCGTTGGAACGTGCAGGTTGTTCCGGTGCGCGTCGTCGAAGGGCACATCCAGATTGGTTTGCCCTAAGCTGTAGATTAAGTTACGCTGCATCTCGAAAAAACTGAGGCAGATTGAGGTGTGAGGTCACACGGTGTCTCAACGACGCTGTGAAACAAAGTGCAACTTCAGTGAAAGAGAAAACGAATGTCATTCCAGCAGGGTGCGCCCGATAAGTTTGACGGAGGTTCATCGACCGATGACGAGCGGATGTGGGGAATGTTGGCCCATCTCTCACCGCTGGTGTTGGGATTCCTGGGGCCACTGATCATTTGGATGGTGAAAAAAGATGAGTCACCCTTTATTGCCGAGCAGGCTAAATCGGCATTGAATTTCTCACTGACGATGATGATCATTTCCCTGATCTCCATGATCACGTGCGTGGGGCCACTCGTGGTCGCTGTTTACGCCCTGGTCATGCACATCATGGCTGGATTGGAAGCCAATAAAGGCTTGCGTTACGAATATCCCTTTTCCTGGCAACTCGTCAGCTAATTTGCGAGTCTGGGTGTCATACCTGCTGAGTTGACCCGACCATCGGGATTCGGAGTGGTGTCGGGGTTGGTCACTCGCTGGCGTTTGCTGGTGCTACCGAGGCAAACAGTCTTGCGACATGTGGGGGCAACGCACCGGGGCCTGCTTCAGGACGTGCCGCGTCGATGATGGGTTCTGCTTCGAGTTCTGCGAGTTGTGCGGCTGAAGGTGGTTCCAGGTACACGATCAGTGCGTCGCCAGCGGTGACTGGGATCACACTCCAGTAATGTTGGTAACGTATTCCCATGTGTCCCACGGTCATCTGCGAGTGGACTTGCAGTGGCTTGCCGTCGGTGATGATGGTGTGGTCTCGTCGTGAGGCCGTTGGCCTCATGCCGCTACGGGAAGCGAAGGTGTGATATTCTTGCTCGAGGTGATCGGAGTCGTAGCCGAGTTGTGCTGGATAGTAGTGGATGTGAAGTTGTCTGGTCGTTGGGCGACTCGCAGGTTCGTTGGCATACTCCAGGGTTCGCATGCCTGTAGGTAGACGCTCACCTTCACGGGGTTGTAGTTCGGGTGGCAGTTCGAGCTGGCAGATTTCTGACCGCAGTTGTTCGATACGCACCGGGTTTGTCGTCGACTCGTATTCGTTCATCAACCAAGCGATGCTGAGCAGGTAAGTGAGGCAGCAGGAGCCAAAGATGACCCCTGTGGTGATGCCCGTGATTGCCAGGTTGCGACCGTGTAGGCCATAGTTGCGACGGATGGCCAGCAGGGCGCGTACGCCAAGGATGATTGCTGGAATTCCCGTGAGGAATCCGCAGAGCAACGCCGCCGCGCCGCAGATCATGCTGGCGACTGCCTGGCGGCTGACGCGCGTGGCGACGGGTTGAAAACCGTGCTGCCAAATCTGTCCGCACGAAGCACAGCGAATCGAGTCTCCGGCATGCGTATTTTGCACCAGCAAGGATGCCTGGCAATAGGGACAAGTCGTCTTGGGGGAATCGTTCACAATAGGAAGAATTACGTGTGCTCGAGGTAAATGAAGGATTCGTTCAGCGGGTGAAGTACGGGGTTAATGAGGAACGAGCCGCGTTCCTGACAGCCAATCCTGGATACCCCGTTGTGGTTGCACTAATGCGAACAAGGCAGCCCCCGTGTGCAAGGCCATCGAGGCCAACATACCGATGGTGATGAAGGTGAGCGCGGTTGAGAATGCTGGGTCTTGCTGCGGTCCACCGGTGGTTGTTTGTAACGTGAACGAGGTGAACGCAGCGAAGCTGCAATAACTTGCCAGCCAAGGAAGCCAGACCAACAGGCTGCGCCAAGCTCCTTGAAGGCGACTGGCAGTGCCGCCACGAGGGCGTCGGAGTTGGATGGCGGAAATGTGAAAGACCGGTCCGCCGCGAAAGAAAAAACCGAGTAAGGTCGGAATGGTAAGCATGATGGCGGTGGTGAAACAGATCGTTGCCGGTAGAGGCAGCGAGCACAGAGTGCTCAAAGTGATGGTGAGTACGAGCACAAGGCTCGAATAAACTGCCATTTCGGTGCACATGGAGATGGCGAGTATGCCGAGTCGGTCGTCCCATCCCAACGTGCTGGGGCGGTCCGGCATCGCCTGGAGCGTTTCTTCGGCCCAGGTCAGCGTACTTGCCTCATTTTCGCGGAGGGCCAACTGTTCGATAAAATCCAAAGCGTGGCCGGGAAGCAGTTGGTGCGGTTCGCACATGGTCACCGCTTGACGCAGTAACTCGACTGCGCGAATGTCTGCAGCATCCATGGAATTCGCAGTTACTGGTCCATTCAATGGCACGTCGATTAATTTCAATTGTTGTGATTGATCGATCCAGACCTGTTCCAAGGCGAGATTTTGGGGAAGTGTTTCGTCTGCCAGCGAGCTTTGCAATTCGGTGATCAATTGCAGCAAGAGGGAACGCGAGGTGAGCCACGACATCGATTGAGAACGGCTGACTAATTGGCTCCACGGTAAACCGCGCACGGCTTCTACCGCATCCCAGCGCTGACCATCCATGACATCGCCCTGCAGCCAGTGTTGGCGATGAGGGCGGGAAACGGCAATGCGCTCAGGAGAAAATCCAGTTTCATGTGCGACATCTTGCCGGTAAATCCAAACCGGCCTGCCCAAGGAATCGTCGTGACCCAAATGGACTTGGGTCTCGCCATGTTGTCCGAGGTTGCCAAGGATCTGAAAAGAGCCCACGGTGCACGGGGTCTCCGCGACGATGGGCAAAGTGACCGGGATCGCGATTGCTTGGCTGGCAGCACGCGAAGGCAGGTGGCGGATGACCCGAGTTCCGCTCAGCCATTCATGGAGACCGCGATAGCCATTGGATTTTCTGATGGTCAAAAAGCAACTTGCCGTTAGCAGCCAGCCCAGAAGTGGAAAGACTCGTGTGAGTAAGGTGTTGGTAATGGCATGGTTCGGGAGTGAGTCGTTCATGCTGCCCAGCATGGGGGTGCGAACTAACAGCGGAAAAATTCCCGTGGCGCAGAACATCATGCCGGGAATCAAGAGCGCACGAAGCAAAGCCGGTGGGAATCGCGGTGTGGAACCGCTGTCTCCCACCACGCGCATTCCCATCATTTTTTTACCCAAGCCACAGCCGTATCGACTTTCGGTGATCGCAAAGTACAGAACGCCGCACAGACTTGGTAACAAGCCGATCGCCCATTGCATCGATTTCTGCTTGAGCAAAGGGTCTCCCCATTCAGAGCCGATTAAAATGACGCACAGGCCGAGCGGAAAAACGAGCAGCGAAGAGGCAAGGTTGACCGTGATAACATCGATGAAATATGCGGCGATGCGACGGCCGACGTCCGCGAGAGATGACTGGCGAGTCGAAAACGGAGCCAGCGCGATCCGCAGGGCGTCGAGTGTTTGTGGACGCTGTGCCGGATCTTTGGCCATGCAATCCGCAATGAGTTGGTTGAGTGCCTTGGGGATCTTCGGTACCCGCTCGTTCAAGTGAGGAGCAGGTTCGGCAGCGATATTGGCGATGACCTTGGCGACATCGCCCTCAAAAGGGGCTGCACCTGCGATCAAGTAATACAACGTGGCGCCCACTGCGTAGACGTCGGTGCGGGCATCCAGCCGTTCGCTTTTAATTTGTTCCGGAGCTGCGAATTGGGGCGTCCCCATGAAGGCACCGGTGCGCGTTAAGGCGGCATCGTGCACGAGAGATTTGGATAACCCGTAGTCGCCAACTTTCGCTCGACCTTCCAGATCGACAAAGCAATTGCTTGGCTTGACATCACGGTGGATGACACCGGCGAGATGGGCTGCCGCCAAGCCTTCGATCACGTCCAGCATGTAGTCGACCGCTTGCTCGAAGGGAATCTGGCCTTCGGATTTGACAATGTCTTTAAGTGTCCCGCCGGGCATCAATTCCATCACGATGTAGAATTGGCCGTCGTCCTCACCTGCCGCATAAATGAAGGTGGAACGTGGGTGAGACAGCGATGCGGCGAGTTCTCCCTCGCGAAGAAAACGCTGGACCGTATCTTCGGTGTGTTGCACATTGTGTGGCAGCAACTTGATCGCCACTTGGCGAGAGGTTTTCTCGTCGATTGCGGAATAGACAATGCCCATGCCCCCGCGACCTAATTCCTCCAGTAAACGGTAGCCACCCACGGCAGTTGGCGGAGTGTATGTTTCGTTGGCAGGCAGACTGGATTCGAAGGTGGTGGTGGCATCGGACGCGCTGCCGGATGACAGGGCAAATCCGCAGTGGCTGCAAAACTTGGGTGCCAATCCCGAATAGTCAATCCGTTGTTGGCACTTGGGGCACTGAATTTGCATCAACAGAGGAGCCCTTGGTTGGTCAGATGCTGCTCGATCGGTACTGAGAGTTCAGTTGAGGGGACGAGCCACAGGTTGCAAGTGTACCGGCGCGCCGCTGGTGCCTGGAATCCGGCCGAGATTACAGCGGTTTGCGAATGGCAAGCAGTTTGGAACGCGTGCGGACAAAGAGCGTGTCTCCGGCAATGGCCGGTGTTCCCACGATACTGTCCCCCATGTCGTTTTTGGACTGCAGCGAATAATCGTCGGCAGACAAGACCAGCACGACACCGTTTTCACCAGCCAGATAGATCTTGCCGTCGCCCAGGATGGGAGACGCGAAATATTCGCTGCTGTTGTTGATGCGCTTTGCGCCGCGGACCGGTTCGCCCGTGCCCGTTTCAAACAGCGTGGTGATTCCGCCACCTTTCAACAGGAACATCTGCTGCTGGTGTACCAGGGGAGAGACGATGTGGTCGGTGTATTTGGTTTGGTGTTTCCAGAGCAGGTGGGATTTGGTGACGTCCCCACGCCCACCGCCCCGTAACGCCATGACATACTCGTCGGCGGCGCTCTCTGCATTGTGGCGTGCACCGGCGAAATTGCTGGGGTGGAGGAAAGCGTGATCCAGTTCTTCGCCTTCCAGGAAACCGTCTTTGTTGAGGTCACCGCGGTCGAACGTCTTTTGGTAAAACGAAGCGGGGATGGGCTGTTCTCCGACGAAGTCTTGCATTTCCTGTTTGGTTAATTTGCCGTCGTTGTTGCCCGTTTCACTGCGGTCCGCCGTGTTCAGCCACTGGTTCGCAATGCCGCCGCTTTGCAGTGAGATGTAGATACGGTCTCCCTTGCAGACCGGGGTTGTCTTGATGTTCCGCAATAACGTCTTGGCGTGCCATAGTCGTTTTCCGGTTTCTGGGTCGTAGCCAATCAGCAGGCCTGTGCCGGCGACAACGATCTCGTCTTTGCCGTTGGCCGAGCAGATGACGGGGTGCGAATAATTGACCGCCATATCCGAGCGATCATCTTTCCAGAGGATCTTGCCAGTTGACTTGTCGAAGGCGTAGAACGCCGGATACAGATCATCATCCTGGACAAACAGCAGCTTGTCTTTGTAGAGCACCGGAGACATCGCCGGTCCCCATTTGAAAACGAAAAACGGCGTCGGTAGCTTTTGATGCCAGACGTCTTTGCCTGTTTTGGCATCGACCGTGATCAGTCCCAGCGTGCTGAAGTAGAAGTAGCAGCGGTCCGCATCCGCAGCAGGCGTGGTGCTGGCATGACTGTTGGTTTTGTGAACTCCGGGGATGGCTCCGGTATCCCAGCTTCGTTGCCAGAGTTTGTCTCCGGTGCGCGCGTCGTGAGCAAACAGGGTGAGTTCGCGGTCGCCCGTCATCCCCAGGACAAAACTGCGTCCGGCAACGACAATCGGACAGCCTACACCGTCGCCGACGTCGGCAGCCCAGGCGACATTTTCCGTTTCCGAGAAACGGACTGGCAAGTTAGCGGCGGTTTGAGAGATACCACTGCAATTAGGGCCGCGGAATTGAGGCCAATCGTCTGCGTGGGCTGACAAGACGTCAACTAACAACAAACAGAGAACGGGAATCAGTGCAGCACTCACGTGCCGTTTTACATTACGACGGGTTGGCATGGCATCACTCCGCTAAGGTCTTATCGTTGATCCTAGCGAAGCCAACATCGAGATGCAAATCAGCTGCGATCGAGTAGCCGAAAGAGCGAGTATCCGAGGCTCAAGACGACGACGGAGATCACGGGCGAGGTGAGCGTGAACATGACGAACATCATTTTGCTGTTCACGCCCCCCTGTATCGCCTGATTCAGATAGTAACCACTGGCGGCCATGATGCTCATGGTCAGCATCACGAGCAGCATGAAGGGGGTCCGATAGCGTGGCTGCCAGGGGCGTGGTACGTGCACCTCCTCGGGGGACGGATCGCGGTTTGCCGACGATGAGGGCGAGGGACGTCGCGATGGCGTGCTGTCGGTCATTGGTCCGATGTCGTGGGTTCGGTGATACGGGTGATACGTGGGATGATTTGCGTTTGGGAGGAAGCTGCCTGCAGTTCCAGTATCACATAGCAACCGACGTCACCGCAACTGTCGATGATGATTTGATACGGATTGGGAGTGGAATAGCCCGACGGGCAATGTTCGTGTCCGTGGATCAGCAGATCGGCATGCATGATTTCACAGAATTGCCGGGCATTCTCTTCACTGAAGTCGCGGCCCCAGACCAGACGAAACAGGTCACGATTCGGTTGCCAGTCTTCCTCTTCCAGTGGTCGGTCGAAAATGGTCGCATCGAATCCGTATTCTGCAATCGCTTCTGGAAGACTATGCGTGACCAGAATGCGTTTGGCAATGCGGATGCCGATGGGGCAGGATCGGATAAAGCGGGACATTGCCTGGCGGACTTGTTCGGCTCCTTCTCCGTAGAAGGTCTGCACGCCAAAACGGAACGCCAAGTTCAACACGCGGCCTTGCTTGGAAATCGGGAAGTCCGTAATTTCGGCCAACTCGTGATTGCTCAGGAGGAAATGGAAGCGGTCAGGGAACGCGATCTTATTGGCCGCCACGTCCTCTAACAGCAGGTGAGACATGCAGGCACTCGAGTTCGGGTACGAGGGACCGCCATGACACACTTCCTGCATCACGATGTGTCGCTCGGGTTGTCCATCGAGGTCTGCGATTTGCAACAACCGTTCGTAGTGCAAGCGGTTCCCATGCAAGTCGGTCGAGATCAAGACGTCATGCCCTGCGTCGTGATCGAGGGCAATTGTATTGCCTTGCCGGAAGACGCACGCATCGTTTGCTGCGGCCGCTTCTTCAAAGAGGCTGACGGCGCGGTCGATCTGGGCAGGCGAAGCGGTCATGCTGCTAGGGTATTCACGGGGGGCCGGCGCGTCCAACAGCGAGACGTCACGCGGCGATGTTTAGCGACCACGGAAGGTGCCGCCCGTCACACGCGCCACCGTCCTCAGGAATGTTGCCAGGTTCTTGTCAAAATAATTCCCGAGCCCAATGGTGTTGATGGGGATTTTCGGGTGCTGTCGGACGAGCGTGTAGATCTGTTCTGCGATTTCTGCGTCGAAAGTGCCCGATTGCACGTTGGTCGGTGCTCCGTCGGAGAGCAGGATGATGGTGTCGAGTTGGTCGTAATCGTAGGCGGTTTTCAACGCATCCATCGTATTGGTCCAGCCATAGGGTTGGACGCTTCGCAATTCGGTCAGTAGCTCGGCACGTTTCACTTCTCCCGTCTTGCCACGCACCTTAGCAAACGTTCCGTCTCGTGGAAACGTTCTGATTTCTGACGAGAACACGATCAGAACCACTTCATCGACATCCAGGTGTGTCAGCCAGGTGAGCGCGATGTTTTGTGCGTCAAGCCAGCGGTTGCCTCCGCCGGTACCTTCTTGCCGCATGCTTCCAGACGCATCAAACAAGATGGCAACGCGCCCCAGTGGCCCGGACAGTCCGACCAGTTCGCGATTGACTTTGGTTTGCAATGACAGTTCGTTTTGGTGCTGTTCGGCAACGGCGGTCAGTTCGCCCTGTAAGTTGGAAACTTGGCCTTTGAGTTGTTTTTCGAGTGCCTGCATCCCACGGAACGTTTCTGCTGCGCGTTGGAGTTGGTCCAGGTAATTTTTCGCTTTGCCACGCTCGGCGGTGACCTGTTTTTCCAGCGACGCGACTTGTGCCTCACTGGTCGACTTCATTTTGGCCAGATCTTCGTCCTTGAGTTTCATCTTGGTCTGGAGCGTGGAAACGATTTTGTTCAGGTTTTCGGTCTGTTGGCGAAGTTGGGCACGTTGTTGTTCGACATCTGCAAGTGCCAAGAGTTTCTTTTCGAGGTCGGAGGTCAGCGCGGCCATGCGCTCGTTTAACGTGGCCTTTTCCAGGGTCAGCGCCGTTTTGTCCGCAGCCAGGGTCTGACTACGTTGGGTGAGATCTGCCGTGGTGTCGGTGAGTTGCTGCTTGTCTTTTTCGAGTTGAGTTTTTTGCTCAGACAGATTGCTGATCAAGGAGTTCAGCTTGTCGATGTTAGACTCCGCTGTTTTGAGACTGCGATCCAGTTCATCGCGTTGCCCCTGCGTTGTATTCAGCGCCAGCGTCGTCTCTTGCAACACGCCCTGGGTACTACTGAGCGTCTTGGTGGTATCGGTAAGTTGGTCTTTCGTGTTGCTCAGGTTGGCCTGCAGATCCGCCTTTTCGGTGGAAAGCAACTTGTTTTCTTTTTTGCGTTTGACGAGGTTGCTTTGCAAAAACAGGGCAATGACAACGACCAGTACCATGGTGAATAAGGTCACGTCGTTGCTGGAGATCCAGCCCGCGAGTCCTGCTTCCCCAGAGTTGCCACTTGCTTTTTCGAGGTTCATCTTATTCTTGCTCCGTCAATCGTTGCCCAAAGGTGTCCTTGTCCGGCGAGGTGGTCTCATTTAGACGGGAGGCATTTTCTGTTAAATATTCGATGGCTTCCGCCAAGTCGCGCACGGATTGCGTGTGGAGTTTCGACGCTTCGGTGAATTGACTGTCAATCGTCGAACGCAAGGCTGCGACGGAAACGTCGAGCCCTGAGACGGCACGTTCGCCGATCGGAATCAGGTGCTGTAAGGATTCGACACAAGCTTCCACCGAATCGTGCAGCCACGCCATCGATTCGGGGAGTTCCTTGGCTTCACTGGAGAATTTCGCTAACGCCTCGTTCAAGTGAGTCGCCGCTTCTTCGATCGCCTGGGTGGTGGTCTGCAAACGATCTGCCGCTTCGTTTTGTTGTTCCGCTGATGTAGCGACGGCTTGCGACATCCGCTCGATCGAGGCAATGGTTTTGATCGTGGCCGCTTGCACGTCGATGCCGATCTGGTTCCAGATGGCGGAGTCGAACCAAGTACGGGCGGCAGTCCGCAAGGACTCGACACGCGTGCTGGCCAAGTGCAACAAGCCTTGGTTGATGAACGCCAAGACGGCTCCCGTTCCGACTCCCGCAACCAGGGGAGTTACGGCGAACAGAATTTGTCCCAGTGATTGCTCTTCGGATTCCGGCACGTCCAGCCAAGCAAAGCCCATGACTGTCAGGATGACACCGAGCAGCGGGGCCATGACACCCATCCGCTGTAAGAGCAGATAGCGGGAGTCTGCGGCCAGACGCGAATCAAGCTCTTGCAGCACGTCATCCCGTGTCAAATTGGTAGGGGTGGTGTCTTCCGGAAAGCTCTCGCTGATCCATCGCAACCAGGGGAAGTGCTCGGCAAAGGCGACGATGCCAAAACGCCCGTCCCCCGTCCGATGGAAATCCGCCTGCAATTGCAGCACCATCTTGCGGTATTTGCCCATGCGATGCCAAAAGCTGGCACACAAGAAGAGTTGGATCAGCAGGAAAAAGACGCCAATCAGGAGGACGACCGTCCAGTGGTTTTCCAGTAATTCAGCAACGGTAAGTTCTGAGAGCTTGCCCACGTGGATGTCCAATTCCAAACAAGTGAGTTCGTCAATTTCGTAAAATCTATCTTACCCTTTTATTTAGGGCTCTGGTGACGCACCGGTTGGTTTGTAGCGATTCTCAGTAACTCGGCTTTGCAGGGCAAGTTACCGAATATCGGGATAATCCAAATGAGCGGTATCTGGAGTGGAATTGCGAGTGAGATTGCCCAGCTTGCCAATGGGACTCTTTTGTGCCGCAAGAAACCAGCTTGTGAGCGATATGCCTTGCCATTCGAACCAGCCAACGGAATGCAAGATCGCGAGCAGCGCACCGCTGGAATGGTGATGCCCGTCGTCGCTCGGCTACAATGGTGCCATTCAAGCAACTTGGCTGAGATTTCGGATGACCTTGCTCATGGTTTACGATCATCAACAGCGTGGCCCCTGGCATTTTGTGCTGCTGGCGATTGGATGCGGCTTGTTTCTGGCCGCCGGACTCGGGGGCGATATCGTGGTGCGCGGGATCTTGGTGGCGAGCGGATCGTGGATGTGTCTGTTTGCGATGTGCTTTCAGCGCCTCACGGTGCGCGATGAGGGGCTGCATTTGGCGATTGGCTTTGGTCCGCTGCCGTTGTTTCAGCGACGCGTGGCGTATGCGGAGATCGAATCCGTACAGCGCGGTCGAACAAGCTGGCTTGAGGGTTGGGGGATTCACCTGAGCCCTGGGGGAGGCTGGACCTGGAATCTGTGGGGCTTCGATTGTGTCGATTTTTACATGGATGGTCGCCGCAAGTTACGGGTCGGTACGGATGATGCCGAGCGATTGACACAATATGTCCAGGCGCGCATTGGCTCTCCGAACGGAAATGCGGAACGCCACGCTCTCGCGGATGCCACAGGGGAAACCGGTTAACGGCACGTCTCGCGAATTGGTTTCTCGCGAATTGGTTGGCTGCCTGCGGCGCCAAGCCGTGGTGGGCTTTCCGACCAGCCCTCGCCATCCGCACACCTCCTCTATCCATCCGGGTGGTCGGAGGATTAGACTTTGTCTGCGAACCAATTGAGAGCATCGGCATCGCACACCTGTACCACCTCGGAACCGCTGGGACAGTGAAAGAAGAATTTGCTGCGATGTCCGGGATTGTTTCTCGTCGGTGGGCGCGCGATTGACTTGACGTTTGGAAGGAAATGAGTCAGTGGAAAGTTTGTGCAGACATTGTGCGTTCGCGCGCGAGATCATTTCCGGCAAGGGCACCAGATATCTTCTTTGCGAGAAAGCTCTGGTGGACGAGCGCTATCGCAAATATCCTCCTCAACCGTTGCTCAGTTGTCATGGGTATACCGCGTCAGAAGCTAAGGATACGGAAGCCGAGTGAGGGTTGGCAGAAGTCGAGCCAAGACGGGATGCTCATCTCGTATCGTGTGTTGCTGGTGTCTGGCATGGTTCGTGCGATTGCCAGTCAGCGCTGGCGCAGCTCGACAAACTGGCCGCAGGATGTGATTGCGCGTCGGTTGGGGGGCATCGACGGTATGGATTCCAGTGATTGCGCCGCTGACGCCGCAGCGGTGTGACTGACACAACCGGATGAGGCCGTGCAGACGCTGCCAAGTTCACGCGGTCTTCGACTTGGGGCACGTCCGCAGTGGAGGTGGCGGGCATGTCCGGTGTCCCGGCAAATTCTGCCGAAAGACACCCCCCTTCGACGTATGGTTGATGTGGCGTTCTGCCATGAATTGGCGTGTACCGCGAGCGAGAGGGTTCTCTGGTTGATGTTCGGTCTTTCGGTAAAA
>MDSW01061431.1_pt1 | contig 12073 bp, 11 predicted proteins | sample 811171 | NCBI WGS metagenome assembly MDSW01 (sample SAMN05326641, study PRJNA326480) | marine metagenome | isolation source: seawater | place: Atlantic Ocean: North West | collected 2012
ATCTCTTTAATTGTAGTATTAGGAATTATTTCAAAAATCCAAAAAAAGATCATAACAAATAGTATACCCTTAGACATACCAAAAAAAGTCCCTAATAATCTGTTTACCCAATTAGTACTTTTTGATAAAAATAAGTAATGAACCAATTTAGTAATCATTCTTGTTAAAATTAAAATGATACTAAATATTAAAATAAACGTAAGAATAAAAAGAATAGATGCATCTAGTTTAATCCACCTAATTATAAAAGTACCTATATCTATATAAAAATTCAGAGAAAAAATAGTAGCAAAAATAAGTCCTACAAGACGTCCAAACTCTTCTAGTAATCCTCTCCGAAACCCTACGACACCTGTAGTCATAATAAAAAAAATTGCAAATGCATCAAGAAATTGAATCATTTCTTATAAAGTCTATCCCAATAATTCTTGAACAAATTTTTGTGCAGTTTTACCATTGATTAGTCCTCTTCCTCGCTTCATAACTTCAGGCATTATTTTACCTATGTCTGATAGTGAAGTAGCTGAAACTTCATTAATTACATCTTCAACAATATTTTTGATATCTTCTTCAGATATCATTTGAGGTAAGTAATTTGTTAGTAAATTTATTTCATCTCTCTCTTTATCAGCTAGTTCATCGCGACCGCCTTTAGTAAATAGCTCAATAGACTCTTTTCTTTGTTTTACAAGGGTTTGAATAATTTTAATTATTTCTTCTTCTGTAAGTTCACCTCTTTTATCAATTTGCTTATCTTTTAATTTTGCTAATGTAGTGCGTAAAGTTTTAGTGGTGTCTTTTTCACCTGCTTTCATAGCAGCATACATATCATCTTGTATCTTTTTGGATAAACTCATTTTATTTCTCTTTATCTATTCTTTTTAAAGCCATTAATAATTGATCTTTATCTGACTCAAACCCAATGAATCGCCTTCCCATTTTTTTTGCTATAACACCAATTCCACCGCTACGCGTAAATGGGTCTAAAACCCAATTTAATTTAAAACTGGAAGCATTTAAAATACGTTCAATTAGTTGCTCAGGTTTATCGCCTTGAATATTCACAGTATTACCAATTTTAACATGCATTATATCGCTCCATAAATTAGTTTTACTATCTTCAGTTAATTCATTAAAAGTTGAATTTTTAGATTCATTTATAGCAACTTCTTGATTAAACATAAACTCATTTGTTTTAGTTGCATACCAAAGATCACTTGTTTGATTTAACCATGTTTTTTGATTTGGTTTATCATTTGATAATGAATCTCGCCAAGTAATTCTTGTTTGAATTTCAAATAATTTATTTAGGATTGAATGGTACATCCCTGATAAGCTCCAGCCACAATTTAGATAAATAGCTCCAGTAGGTTTTAATACTCTAAGACTTTCTTTTAACCAACTCTCATTCCATTCAAAATATTCTCTAAGAGTCATTATTTTACCTCTATTTTGTGGGTCATGTTTTGGAGACTCAGGAGGTGTTGCAATAATAAGATCTATAGTATTATTAGGTACATTTTTTAAGCCATTTAAAGCTAGGCCTAAAAAAATACCATCTTTCATTTTATCAGCTGTCATTTTTAGATCTGAGACTTTTTGTATTGCTGGAAGATATTTATTTAGATCATCAATAGATAATCCTGTAGATACTTCTAGTGGATCTATAAATAAAGGTTTTTTCTTTTTAATACTCATAGTGAAAATTTAGCTTATCAAAAGAACACAAAACAGGAATTCCATTCAATAATTTGTTATTCTAAATTATATCATGTATAAAAAGAAAAAAGTATTATTTATATGTACAGGAAATGCTTGCAGGTCTCAAATTGCTCATGGATTATTAAATGAGCTTTCTAATTCAACGTTTGAAGTATTTAGTGCAGGATCACACCCAAGTCGAGTCCATCCAATTAGTATTGAAGTTATGAAAGAAATAGGAATAGATATTTCTAAACATACCTCTGACCATATTGATAATTATGTTGATAAGAATATTGATATTGCAATAACAGTTTGTGATAATGCAAATAGAGTTTGTCCATCATTTCCAGGGGGTGTGAAGCATATTCACTGGAGTATAGATAATCCATTTAAAAGTTGGAATTATGATTTAAACCAGTTAAGTAGTTTTAGACAAACTAGAGAAGAAATTAAATCTAGATTACTTAGATTTGTTAAAGAATATGAAATAAGGAAATAATCTGTGGATTTTATTGATTTATCAGCTCAGCAAAAATTAATTAGAGAAAAAATAGAAAAAAGGATAAGTGATATTTTAGACCACGGTCAATATATTATGGGTCCTGAAGTCTTTGAACTTGAAGAAAAATTAAAGTCCTATGTCAACGTTAAGTATTGTATATCTTGCTCTTCTGGTACTGATGCATTAATTATTCCACTAATGGCAAAAGGCATTGGTCCAGGAGATGCAGTTATTACAACTTCTTTTAGTTATATTGCAACGGCCGAGGTAATTCATTTATTAGGTGCAACACCTATTTTTTGTGATATATATCCGGGGACTTTTAACTTAGACCCAAATGGATTAGAAAAAGCATATAATAAAGCAGTTTCAGAAAAACTTAAACCAAAAGCAATAATTTCTGTTGATCTTTTTGGTTTACCAGCCAGGTATCGATTAATTGATGAATTTGCTAAATCAAAAAAGTTGTTTTTATTAGAGGATGCAGCCCAGGGCTTTGGAGGTACAATCGGTAATAGTAAGGCATGCACATTTGGTGATGTATCATCAACTTCATTTTTTCCTGCAAAACCATTAGGTGGCTATGGAGACGGAGGAGCAATTTTTACAAATAATGATGAACTTGCAGAAAAAATGAGATCAATAAGAGTGCATGGAGCAGGTAATGATAAGTATGATAATATTAGATTAGGCTTAAATGGTAGATTAGATACTTTGCAGGCTGCAATATTGATTGAAAAATTAAATATTTTTGATTCTGAAATTGTAAAACGAAATAAAATTGCAGAAAAATATACAAATAATCTTGATTCAAATATTATTACTCCTATTATACCAAAAGGCTATATGTCTTCTTGGGCACAATATTCGATAGTTATCGAAGATAAAGAAAAACGTAATAAAATGATCGAGTTTTTAAGTAAAGATGGAATCCCAAGTATGATTTATTATAAGATTCCACTACATTTACAAAAAGTTTTTAAATATTTGAACTATAAGTTGGGTGATATGCCAGTGAGTGAAAGAATATCAAATAAAATTTTATCTATACCAATGCACCCGTATTTAGATAAGTTAGATCAAGACTTTATAATTAGTAAGCTTAACTCAATAAATATTAAGTATTAGCTATTTTAATTAGGTATCTACCATATGGACTATTTCCTAATTTTTCACCAAGCTCAATTAACTGAATATTATTTATATAATTCATTTTATATGCTATTTCTTCAATACAAGAAATTTTCATTCCTTGGCGTTTTTCTAATGTTTGAACAAATTGTGAAGCCTCAATTAATGAATCATGTGTTCCAGTATCAAGCCATGCAAAACCACGTCCCATTTTTTCAACTTTAAGTTTATTATTATCAAGATAATACTTATTTGTATCAGTAATCTCTAATTCACCTCTTAGAGATGGAGTTTGGTTAGTTGCAACTTTTACTACATCATTAGGATAAAAGTATAAACCAGCGACAGCATAATTGCTTTTTGGATTATTTGGTTTTTCTTCGATTGAAATAGCCTGACCATTGGAATCAAACTCTACAACTCCGTATCTTTGAGGATCATTGACGTAATATCCAAAAATGATAGCATCTTTATTAGTTTGCACTTGTTCAACACTATTTGATAACATTTGAGGTAGTTGACTACCATAAAAAACATTGTCCCCTAAAATTAAACAAACATTGTCATTATCTATAAAATCCTTACCTAATATAAAAGCTTGAGCTAATCCATCTGGCGAAGGTTGCTCTTTATAGTAAAATTTCATCCCTAATTGAGATCCGTTGCCCAATAAAGATTGGTATTTAGGTGTATCATCAGGAGTAGAAATAATTAGTATTTCACGAATACCTGCAAGCATAAGGGTAGACAAAGGATAATAAACCATTGGTTTATCATATACGGGAAGAAGTTGTTTTGAGGTTGTTTTTGTAATAGGGTATAGTCTAGTTCCATGACCTCCAGCTAAAAGAATACCTTTCATATTGATCTCACTTTACTTTAAGACAACAAATTTACGAAAATTTTCAAGTAAAACTAAAAAATCTAGACTAAGAGCTTATTATTAGCAGTAAACCAATTATAAAAATAAGAATAGAAAAATATAAATTATAATTTTCTTCATTTATCTTTACAAATATTAATTTATCAACCAAAAGAAATATAATTAATCCAATAAAACAGTAAATAATAATATGTTTAAATATAAAGAGATCATCTTGATAAATATATGTTAGAGTAATTAATTGAAAAACAGCAAAAGTTAGATATGAAATTGCAATTGTTGCTCTTTTTTCTTCTTTAGTTAGATTTTTACTAAAAATTATTGCAGAAAGCAATGCCCCCCCTAAATTAGATAAGCCATGTATTAAACCGGTAATAAGTAAATAAATATTTTCATATTTTTTCATATTAAACTTGCTTGTAAACGATAAGGATTTGCTAATTGCAATTAGAATCAAAAAAATCCCAATAAGTGGCTTAATATTTAAGGTATTAACACTTACTACATATAGAAAAATGATTATTAAAGGTATACAAAATAAAATTAATCTTTTATAAAATATTTTGTCAACAAAGCCTACTTTATTGTAAAGCTGTAATATATTCACCAAAATGGAGATGGGTAAAAGTATTGATAAAGATTCTTGAAAAGTATTTCCTAAAATTAACAATAGTGGGGTTCCAAATAATAATATGCCAACACCAAAAATTGATTGAATGAAGCTAACAATAATTATTGTAAGTATTATATCAGTTTGCATTTAATATAATTATTTAATTTGGTTAGTTTGGTTTTTAACCTTATCAATATTTTTAGCTATTTCTTCTTCATGGCCAAGATAATATTTAGAAATTGGATTTAATTTTATATCTAAATTGTATACTAAAGGTATGCCAGTTGGAATATTTAAGGATAAAATTTCATCGTTAGACATATTATCAAGAAATTTTACTAATGCCCTTAAAGAATTACCATGCGCAACAATTAATACTCTTTTCCCAGATTTAATACTTTTTGATATTTTATCAATCCACAACGGCATAAAACGATTAATAGTATCTTCTAAACACTCTGATAGAGGAATTTGTGATGAATTGAGCTTATTATATTTTTTATCGAATTTTGGGTGCCTTTTATCATTAAAATCTAGTGGTGGTGGTGCAATATCAAAACTGCGTCGCCACTTAAGTACTTTTTCTTCACCGAATTTATTTGCTACTTCCGCTTTATTTAAGCCTTGAAGTGACCCATAATGCCTTTCATTTAATCTCCAATCATATATAATTGGTATTTTTTTTAATTTCATTTCTTTAAGACATAATTTCATCGTGTGGTTTGCTCGTTTTAAAACCGATGTATAAACTAAATCAAAAATAAAACCTTCTTTTTTCAGAAGTATTCCAGAGTTTTTTGCTTCTAAAATACCATTATTCGTAAGAGGGACATCAGTCCATCCAGTAAAACGATTTTCTAAATTCCACAAACTTTCACCGTGTCTCAATAAAACTAAGCTATGCATAGATAAAAATATTTTTTTAGGAGGACATTTTTTGTTATTAATATAATAATTATTTTTTTAAACCAAGTCGCTCTTGATTATAATTATTTTTTTGAATATTTCTCCACCATCTTTGATTTGCTAAATACCATTTAATTGTTTTTTCCATACCAGTTTTAATAGTTTCAATTGGCACCCATTTAAGCTGGTTTTTTAATTTTGATGAATCAACTGCATATCTAAAATCATGTCCTGGCCGATCATCAACAAATCTTATTAAATCAGAATATGAATTAAAATTTTTACAAGGCTTTATATCATCAAGCATATCACATATAATTTTTACAATTTGAATATTCTCAATTTCATTATTTCCACCAATATTATATGTTTCTCCAATAGAACCATCTTTAATTATCTTTTGTATTGCGTCACAATGATCTGAAACATATATCCAATCTCTAATGTTTTTACCATTCCCATATATTGGCAAAGGTTTTTCATCAATACAATTAGCAATCATGAGCGGAATTAATTTTTCTGGAAACTGGTAAGGGCCATAATTATTTGAACAATTAGTAATAATAACTGGCAAATCATAAGTTTTATACCATGCTCTAACAATATGGTCAGAGCTAGCTTTAGATGCAGAATATGGAGAATTTGGTTTATGGGGAGATAGTTCATTAAAAACTCCATTGCTTTTAAGTGAGCCATATACTTCATCAGTGCTAATATGGATAAAACGGAAATCTCTTTTTTTTCTATTATAGTAATCAAGAGATGATTGAAGCAATGATGCCGTTCCTAGTACATTTGTATGAATAAACTTTAATGGAGAATCAATCGATCTGTCTACATGGCTTTCAGCAGCAAAATGAATAATTACATCAGGCATAAATTGATTAATAATATGTATCATGTTTTTTGTATTGCTGATATCTTCATTTACAAAACTATATTTTGAGTTACCTTGAAGAATTGAAAGGTTTTCTATATTTGCAGCATATGTTAAGCTGTCAACGTTCAAAATTTTATCATATTTTGAAATATTATTAATTATAAAGTTGCTGCCAATAAATCCACAGCCGCCTGTTACTAAAGCTTTCATAATCTTTTTTCCAATACAAATATCATTAATCTAAATTAGCAAAAAAATAAATTATTTTATAAAATATTATTAAATCCACAAATAATTTATATTATTAGTACTTTTATATACTATTTGTGTATTTTACGTTAATAATTCTAAAGATAAAATTCATAAAATGATAAACGTTTATAAATTAATTGTGTATATAAGTTTAAGCTTAATTTATCATTTACATGCTCAGTCATTACAGGAAATTCAAAAAATGAAGACAGAGTATGATAAATTTAAAAGAGAAGGTAATATTCAGCTTAACTCTAATAATGCTTCATTGTCAAATCCTGATATGCTAATACCCAGGCCAAATGAAGTGCAAATTCTTCCTTATTCCGAAGAATTTAAGGAAGATGAAAAAACTAAACATTTTGGATATGATTTCTTCACAAGAAGAGATTCAATTACTTTTTGGGAAAATTTACCTACTCCAAGCAACTATCTATTAGGACCAGGAGACGAATTAATTATCACTCTATGGGGGGAAACACAATTAAGGCAATCCTATATAATTTCAAAAGAAGGCAATATTTATGATGAAAAAGTTGGTTTACTTAATTTAAATGGGCGATCTATTTCTGATGCAAGAAATTACTTAAATAATCAGTTTTCAAGATTATACGCTACTTTGATAACTAACCCACCATCATCATTTATTGATATATCTTTAGGAAACTTACAATCAATAAATGTTAACTTCGTTGGTGAGGTTAAGTACCCTGGTCTTTATCTACTTCATCCTTATTCTAATATTGTTAATGGATTAATTCATGCCGGCGGTATAGACACAACTGGTTCTTTACGTCACATTGAAATTAAACGTGATGATGGGTTGATTGAATCTATTGATCTGTATGATTATTTTATTAATGGTTTATCTTCATCATCAATACAGCTAAGAAATCAAGATATTATTTTTATACCACCACGAAAATCCTATATTGAAATTGATAGTGCTGTGGTTCGCCCAGGTATTTATGAATCTAAGGAAAAAGATAATATATATGATATGATTCGCTATGCAGGCGGTCTAAAATATAATGCATCTGGAAAGATTGGTATTAAATCAATAAATAATTCTAATAAAAAGGATATTACTTCTCGAGTTAAATCTTTCTATGTTAATTATGAGAATACAAAGTTAATCCCAACATCAACTGGAGATAAAATTACACCTTTATACTCTTTTGATGAAATTCAACAAGTAGAAATTATTGGTCAAGTTAAATCTCCTGGGGTCTATCATTATAGTCCTGAAATGACCCTACAAGATTTATTGGAGCTTGCTAGTGGGTTTTCTGATTCTACTTTTTTAAAATCAGTTTATCTCGAAAGTGCTGAAATTATTAGAAGGGATTCAGATAGTAGATACGATAAAGTAATTGATTTAAATTTAAATGAAATTATAAATCAGAATAATTCTAAAATAAAGTTAGAAAATTTTGATAGAGTAGTAATCCATGCCAATCTTAATTTTTTTGAAAAAGATAATATTTTTATTTCTGGTGAAGTTAAAGTGCCTGGCTCTTATCCCTTAACTAGCGATACAGAATCTCTACAAAATATTATTAATCGATCTGGTGGCTTAACTTCTAAAGCATTAGAAAATGGGATAACAATTTATAGAAATAACAAATTTTTTGATATTAGCTTTTCAAATAAATCTTTGATTAATAATGAGAAAATTAATTTAGAAAATAATTCAATAGATCAAGAAGAGAATGATAACAGAAATAGTAAAAAATCAGTTGTTGCGTGGCAGAATAAAGATATTATTTTGATGCCTCAAGATAGTATAATTGTTAAAGAAAAAACTTCTACAGTTTTTGTTACAGGAGCCGTTTATAATCCAGGTGTTTTAGAATTCAGAGGAGGTAAGTCAGCAAGATATTATATTAATTCAGCCGGCGGTATAACACAAACAGGTAATAAAAGAGGAATTATTATTTTATATCCTAATGGGCTAGTTAAACCCAAAAAATGGTATAATAGTCCTAACATTGAAGATGGTTGTACAATTATAGTAAATAATAAATTGGCACAAGAACCATTTAATATTACTCAGTTTGCTACAAACTGGACATCAATAATTTCTTCAATGATAACTGCTGTAATTTTAGCTCAACAACTTAGTTCTGGGTAGATATTTTGATAAATAAAGATTATTTTTCCACTTTAGATATTAAAACTCAATTCTTAATGTAATGAATTTTACTGAATTTGAATCAATTATGTCATCTCTAGGAGCTAATACTCTAGCAGATATTTCAAGGAAGCTTAAAACTACTCCTCAGGCGGTTTCAAACTGGAAATCGCGAGACCAAGTTCCTTACCATATAGTTAATAAAATTAATCAGTATTCTGGCGAAATAAATGGTCAAGAAAATATGATAATTAATCAACCTCATTTATTTAAAGAAGATGATATAAGTTTTTCTGATGTATTGCTTATAATTGCTCAACAATTAAAGGTGATACTGATTATACCTTTTGTTATTGTTTTCGTTTCTTTTGTTCATGTACAGTTTGTAAAAGCACCGTTATATACATCCACAGCAACAATTTTACTACCTCAAACACAAGTAGGGTTGGGTGGACTAGCAGGCATAGCATCAACGTTTGGAGTTAATATTCCACAATCTGAAGAAGCTGATTTGTCAAGCCCCTCTCTTTTCCCAGAATTAATTCTTAGTAGAACATTTTCTGAACGTATATTGGAAAAAATTTTTTTTGTTGAAAAATATAATAAAGAATTAACTTTATTATCAATCCTCACACACGGAGATTCGCCTCCAAAATTTTCCGAAGATATTTTATTTGAAAATGCTATGCTAAAATTCCAAAGTATGGTAAATATTGGAGAGCAAGGTTCATTCACTTTTTTATCAGTTGAAGCGGATGATCCTATATTTGCAAAAGACTTAAATCAAGAGGTTCTTGATCAATTACAAGAACTTAACGGTCTTTTTAAAAATCAACATGTCAATGAAAAAGTAAACTTTATTGAAAATAGGATTATCACTGTTGAGAGTACTCTAAATAAATCCCAACAAAAATTAAAATCATTCAGGGAAAATAATAGGCAAATCCTTTCACCTTCCCTTCAGCTTGTTGAAGAAAATCTAATCAGCGATGTAGAAATACAAAAAGGGGTTTATCTTACTTTAAAGCAACAGCTTGAATTAGCTAAAATTGAAGAAGTCCAGCGTGCTTCAATTGTTCGAGTCCTTGATAAACCAAATACCCCTTTAAACCCAAGCAATAAGAATGCAATGTTGACTATACTCTCGTCTTCAATTATTGGTTTATTCTTGGGTTTTGCTTTGGCTTTTATTAAGTCTTACAATTACAATGCAAGCATTGATACACGTAAAAAAATTCGCAAAATAAAAAACTTCATTTATAAAAAAAGCATGGACTTATTTTTAGACTCTAGAGTATCTGGAATAATTAGTTTAATGTTTTTAATAACTTCCCCAGCATATTTAGGATACCAATCAAAAAATCCAGAATTTTTTGGAATGTATTCTTCAAGGCTTATGAAATTCAATTTAGCCTGTATTGCTATTTTTTTACTATCGACGACTCTATATGTTTTCCTAAAAATCAGAAAATCAAAGAATAATGCTAAAAATTGATAAATCACTTAGAATTTGTATAGTTGGATTAGGCTATGTTGGTTTACCTCTAGCAGTAGAGTTTGGAAGGAAATATAATACTGTTGGTTTTGATATTGATAAAAATAGGATTAGTCAGCTAAATAATGGTATTGACATTACTAGAGAGATCTCAAAACGTGAATTGTTATCATCTAAAAATCTATCAATCACAAACAATAAAGAAAAAATAAGAAATTGTAACTTTTATATTATTACAGTTCCTACCCCCGTTGACAAATTTAATAATCCTAACTTAAATCCCTTAACATCTGCTACTGAATTAGTTGGCCAATTGATCACAAGAAATAATATAATTGTATATGAGTCGACTGTATATCCAGGGGTTACAGAAAATATTTGTGTGCCAATATTAGAAAAGATTTCCGGCTTAATTTATAATAAAGAGTTTTTCTGTGGCTATAGTCCTGAACGTATTAACCCTGGAGATAAAGATAAGAGATTAACAAAAATTATTAAAGTGACATCCGGCTCAAATAAAGCCGCAGCAAATCTAGTTGATAAATTATATAAAAGCATAATAACGGTAGGGACTCATAAAGCTTCTTCAATCTCGGTTGCAGAAGCGGCAAAAATTATAGAAAATGTTCAAAGAGATGTCAATATCGCCTTAATCAATGAATTGTCAATTATTTTTCATAAGCTTAATATTGAAACAAATGAAGTATTAAGCGCTGCAAAAACTAAATGGAATTTTCTTGATTTTAAACCAGGTTTAGTAGGTGGACATTGTATAGGTGTTGACCCTTATTATTTAACTCATAGAGCTGCGGAGGTAGGATATCATCCGGAAATTATTTTAGCTGGTAGAAAAATAAATGATAGCATGGGTAAATATATTGCAGATTCAACTATTGCAATGATGACCAATTCAGGCATACAGCCTACAGAAGCAAAAATATGTATCTTGGGAATTACATTTAAGGAAGATTGTCCTGATATAAGAAATACAAAAGTGCCGGATATTTTTAACCATTTAATAACCTTTGGTTGCAAAGTTGAAGTTTCAGATTACACGGCAGATAGTAGAGACGTAAAAAAATCATATGATATAAATTTACAAACCCTTAAAAAGTCTGCTAAATTTGATGCTATCATATTGGCTGTTTCCCATAAGGATTATTTAAAAATAAATAAAAAAAGTTGGCTTAAAATTCTTAAGCCTACAGCTGTGTTCATTGATGTTAAATCAGCTATTTCAAGCAAAGTTTTTGAAAACACGAATATTAATTATTGGGCATTATAAAAATATGAAAATAATTATAACAGGTAGTGCTGGTTTTATTGGATATCATCTATGTAAATCTTTACTAAATGATAATCATGAAATTTTAGGAATTGATAATATAAATAGTTATTATGACACTCGATTAAAGATTACCAGAAATAATTTCTTATTAGAAAATAAAAATTTCAAATTTAAAAAAATTGATATTATAAATAAGGCTGATCTTTCAAAAGCTTTTAAATCATTTATGCCAGATATAGTTGTTAATCTTGCAGCCCAAGCTGGCGTTAGATATAGTATAGAAAA
>MDSW01044793.1_pt1 | contig 12071 bp, 9 predicted proteins | sample 811171 | NCBI WGS metagenome assembly MDSW01 (sample SAMN05326641, study PRJNA326480) | marine metagenome | isolation source: seawater | place: Atlantic Ocean: North West | collected 2012
CCCATGTTCTGTTGAAAAAATAGTATTCTGATGCACATATAATCCCTGCATATTTCTATGTCCCTCAGAAAATTCTGTAACCTGAAAATTATCGAATGATATAAAAAGTATTTTGCCAACAATAGAACTGCTGTCTTTTACCTCTGGAGAGTTAGCCCCAACCGTAAACAAAATACCAGATTCATTGTTATGATTGTAGCTCTGCATTCTGCCACCATGAGGTTGATAGAAATTTTGACTAGTGCATTCTCTTGAAGAGTAAATATTGACAAAATTTAAACTATCTTCGTTTAGCTCTGATTTTGATATGTTCCAATTATAACAACCATTTATTATGTTTGCAAAAGAAACATACAATTCGTTTTTATGAACAAAAATATCTAAAACTTTATCAACTTCAAGATTGGACTTTAATTTTTTTGGTGTGATTGTGTTCTCATCATTTTTTATTTGATTGAAATTGATAAAGTAAATATTGCCAACATAATCAGCAACTATTAGATCATCCTTGAATATATCAATATAAAAACTCAAAAAATGCGTCTGAAGTCGGTCAGTTTTATTTATAAATTCGACTTTATCATTTGTTATTTCGAAACTTTCATCAAATAAAATTTTTTTTGTTTTATAATTTAAGTCAATAAATTGTGTATTAGGTAAAAACTTAACATTATAATCGTTAAATAAATTATTTATTAAATGAAATAATCCTTGGCCTGATTTAGAATTTTGATTTATATTCTTAGCTATAAGCTGCAATTTACTTGGTAAATTAAAATAATAAAATTTATTTAAATTAAATAGATTAAACTTAATAGAAATTAAGAAAATTATGAAAATAACAAATACACTAATTAAAAAAACTTTAATTTTATTTTTTAACATTTTTAATAAAATCTGACTTTAAAAAGCCTACAAGATTTGAATGTTTAAATATTAAATTGTTTAATTTCATTAATAGCTTTAATTTCTTTATAAATAAATTTTTTTAATAAGTAAATTTAATATTTTAACTATTCTTCTGAGATATTTATCTAATTTAAAAGCGTCATGTTGACATGTTCTGAATTTAAAAAATAACTTGTAAATTAGTATAATTACGTTAAACAAAAATTAAAAATTTTGATTTATTAATGAAAATAGCAAGAAAATACAAAATTATAATTTTAATATTAATTACGATCTCATTTTCTTTTTGGTTTGTTCTAAATTCACTTATTGGAAAACAAAAATTAACTACCATCACAGATTTACTTAGTAATGATCAAAAATATTTGATTAAAAAATATATTTTTCCATATAAAGTTATAAAGCAACATGAAAATACTATAGGTGAACTTGACGGTAAGGTATTTCAACAACAAGATGTAATTAAAACATTTTCAAATAAATTAGAAGTAATATTCAAGCAAAGTTTGCAAAATATAGAAATTGAAAAAACGCCTGAAAAAGAATTAAGCAACAGTCTTGTGCTTAAAAATAATCGTCTAGTTGAAGGTTTTTATGCTGGCATAGCAAATACATATGCAGGCAGTGGTTACCTAGATTTTCATTCAAATAATTTGATAGTTTTGTCTTCCAGAGGAGTTTTAGGATACTCAGATAATTTAGATCAAATTACCCAAATCAAACAAATTAAACATAACATTGATAAATTTATAGGTTTTAATCAATTTATAAAAAAAGGTTCTCTAAAAGATTTATACATAAATAATGATAAAATATTTGTATCTTTTACAGACGAGATCAAAGAAGATTGTTGGAATACTAGTTTGCTAGTAGGAAATTTCAATTATCAAAATATTGAATTTAAAAAATTATTTTCGACAAAAGAATGCGTTTATTCATTAGAAAAAAAAGAAAAAAACCTTGATGGTGAATTCAGTATGGTTACTTCTGGTGGAAGAATAGTAAACTTTGATGAAAACCACATACTATTAACTGTTGGAGATTATAGAGCTAGGTATCTTTCTCAAAACAAAGAAAGTGTTAATGGTAAAATTTTAAAAATAAATATAAATGATGCAAACTACAATATAATATCTATGGGCCATAGAAACCCTCAGGGATTATATTATGATAAAGATAAGGGTTATGTTTTAGAGACAGAACATGGTCCTTATGGTGGTGATGAAATAAATTTAATAGAGGTAGAAGATATAAACAAGGGTAATTTGTTAAATTTTGGATGGGCAGTAGCATCATACGGAGAACATTATGGAGGAAAGAATGAATCCGGAAATGTTGAAAAGTATAAAAAATATCCTTTATACAAGTCACATAGTGATCATGGTTTTATAGAACCACTTCACGCATTTGTACCATCAATCGGTATATCGGAGATAACAAAAATAGGGGATGATAACTACGTAGTGAGTTCTATGAAAGACAAGTCTTTGTACTTTTTTAATTTGAATAAAGATAAAACGATACCAGCGTTCGAAAGAGTAGAGGTATTTGAAAGAGTACGAGACATGAATTTCAAAAATGGTAAATTGTTCCTGTTTTTAGAAAATACAGCTTCAATTGGCATCATATCTATTGAATGATTAAATATCATTTTTGGAATTTCTAACCAAATATTTTCTTAGTTTATTTTTTTTTGTATCTGTAATATTTATACTTAGTGGATAAATTAAATATAAGAAATGATATTCAATCTCTAAGAGGATTATCTGTAATACTAATATTCCTTTTTCATTTTGATCAAGTATTTTTTAAATATTTATACGTTGGAGTTGATATTTTTTTTATTATTTCTGGTTATGTAATTACAAATTCAATCATCAATTCTATTAGAGATAATAGGTTTGATATATTTAAATATTTTTTAAGAAGAATAAAACGTATTTATCCTGGATTAATTTGTTTTTTAATAATTTTTAATATTTCTTTCTTTATTTTTGTTAGTTTTAATGATGGCGAATTTATTCAAATAATTTTTTCATCCATATCATCATTTTTTGGAATCTCTAATTTTTTTTATATTTTTACTCCAAATCTTGATTATTTTGACGACAAAATAAAATGGCTTCAACATACATGGTCATTAAGTAATGAAATTCAATTCTATATATTAATTGGATTAATATTCATTGTGTTAAATAAATTTATTAATTTTAAAAGGAACACTAATGCTTTGGTTTTCGCCCTTGTGTTAATATCAATTCTATCATTTTTTCTATTTTTATTTGGAAATACTAAGCTTCTTTCAGATTATTACTCAAGCTTTTCAAGGTTTTGGGAATTTTTTTTTGGATCTCTGGCATATCTACTAAATTTTGAAAAATTTAAGTTAAGAAAATTAAATTTTAATTTTTTGGTTTTAATTTTTATACTTATTTTAATTTTAGTAAATTTTACAATTCCTAATTTAAGTTATAAAACAATAATTATTTTTTCAGTTTTATTTATATCTTTTACAATATTTTTCAGCGACAAACATAACTTAACAAAAATTCATGATGTTTTTATATATTATGGAAATATATCATTTTCTTTTTTCTTGTGGCATTTGCCAATCATTTCTTTTTTGAAAATTTATAATCAAAATATTTTAATAAATTTTCTAGCCTCTTTTTTAATTACAACAATAATTTCCCATTTAAGTTATAAATATGTTGAAATAAAATTTAATCAAAAACATAAAACAAATAATAATTCGATTTTTTTGATTAAATCCTTAAGTGTTATCGTAACTTTTTCTATAATACTTTTATTTAATAACATTACTTTCTTAGATAAGACTAGAAATTTTCTATACCAAAATGTAATTAAATTTTATCCAATTGTAAGAAGTTTTAATATACCTGGTATAAATGATAATATAAATGATAATTGGATACTACCATATGACACATGCAGCAATAGCTATGAAAATTTTTCATTTTCAAGAGGAGTTAATTGTATAGTAGATCAAGGAAGTGAAAATTTATTTTTTATAGCTGGAAATAGTTTTGGAGATCACATTGTGCCTGCATTTAGTATGTTAAATAAATCGACCATATATAAATCTAGATTCGAAAATTGCTATGTTGCTGAGAATATGAATATTAATTGTAATAATAAATCTAAAATAATAGTCAATAGTTTTAGGGAAATATCTAAAAATTTCAAAAAAAAATATTTTGTTATTTCATTAACATCTGGCAACTATGATGAAAATAAACTTTCTGAAATTTTTAAAATTCTTCCAAAAGAAACAAAAATATTACTGATATATCCACATCCAATTACAAAAATATTTAATAAATCAAATTTATTAAAAGAATATGAAAGAATAAAAAGAAAAGATTTCAAAACATTTAATGTGCTTAAAAATAATTATAATATTAATATTTTTGATACATACTCTTTTTTATGTACAGATGGAAAATGCGATAAAAATTATTACGAAAAATTATTTATAGATGGAGCGCATTTTAAGGTTTCATCAAACAGTATTATTTCAAATAATTTATTGAATTTTATTTCAATGAATGGAAATTAACAATTAAGTATTATCTAAAATTAAAGTTTAAATAAATTTTATTTATTGCTTTCATTAAAAAGATAAGTTAATTCTAACTTTTGCTATTTTGGCAATACAAAACATAACTAATTAAATGAATATAAAACAAATATTGTTAGATACAGAATTTTTAAATGAGATCAATGAAGTCAGTTTTAATGATGTATTAAAAGATCCTTTAAATGGAGAGATACGATATCTAAATAAATTTAGTTTTTATAGAATATTTAAATTAACAATTAAGAGACTCTTAATAAACTTCCTAAATTTATTTATAAAAAAAAAAATTGTTTATGACGCGGAAAGATCAATAGAAAATGTAAAAAAAAAATATGAAAAAATAGCAGGCAGTTACATTGATTTATTTTACGACCATGAAGTCAAAGGCACTACAAAAGGTGGAACACAAAAAAGAGAATACTTCACCGCTTTTAACCATCATGAAAATAAAATTTATTTAATTAAAGGGGGTAGATCTATAGATCCACCAATAAATATTGTTTCTAAATTTTGCAATCATCACAATTTAAAATCTTTAATTGAAATTGGTGCTGGAGAACTAACGACCCTTTTTCCAATAATTAAAAAATCAAATAGTTTAAATTTTATCTCTGCGCTAGATTTGTCGCCGAATAGACTTAAGCACGGAAAAGCTTTTTTAGAAGAAAAAAATACACATGTTAGTCATTTGATTGCATGTGATGCATCCAACATTCCATACGAGGATAATTCTTTTGATGTATCATATACACAATTTTGTATCGAACAAGTTCCGCTTCTTGCAAAAAAAATAATTGATGAGATGATCAGAATTTCATCAAAATATATTATTATTATTGAGCCATCATACGAGTTTTCAAATAAAATTACTAGAAACAGAATACTTCATAAAGGATTTCCAATTTTAAGAAAAAGCCATTTTAAAAATTCAAAAGCTAAAATTATTTACAGGGATGGTTTGCCATTCACAAGATATGAGTTATATGGAGAAATAACAATTTTAGAAAAAATTGATAAACGAGACGGAAATCCTGTAATACGCCATCCCATTAATCATAAGCGAGTTGAATTAGATAATGATCACTTTGTTTGTGATGGAAATAAAATTAAGATTGATGACGGAATTATAGATTTTTCAAATATTTGAAAGTAATTTAATAAATGAAATTTCACTACCCACTGTTAGAGAATGCATTTACTAAAAGTGATATTTCTCAAGCTGTCAAAGTAATCAAAAGCCAAAATTTAACAATGGGATTAAAGACGAAAGAATTTGAAAGAAAGTTTTCAAGATTTATAAATTCAAAATATTGTTTAATGGTAAACTCCGGTTCTTCTGCAAATTTACTAGCCATGTTTGCTTTAATTAACCCAAAAAAAGAAAACAGTTTGAAAAGAGGTGATGAATGCCTAGTTCCAGCTGTATGTTGGTCAACTTCTTTATGGCCCATATATCAGGCAGGATTGGTTCCAAAGTTTGTTGATGTGGATTTAAAAAGTTTTTCTATAAGTTTTAATGAAATAAAGAAAAATATTACAAAAAAAACTAAAGCAATAATGATTATAAATGTGCTAGGAAATTGTTCTGAGATAGACAAAATAAGGTCATTTTCAAAAAAAAAAACATATATTTAATCGAGGATAATTGTGAATCATTTGGGTCATCTTATAAAAATAAATTTCTAGGAACTTTTGGCGACTTCTCAACTTTTTCTTTTTATTATTCTCATCAGTTGACAGCAGGAGAGGGTGGAATGATTGTATGTAAAAATTATAAAGATTATAAACTTTTACAAACTCTAAGATCACATGGCTGGGATCGAGAAATAAAAAAAACAAAGAATACATTTAATTTTATTAATCAAGGTTTTAACTTGAGGCCATTGGAAGTATCAGCAGCTATCGGTATAAATCAGTTGAAAAGGTTAAAAACGATGATCAATGTAAGAAAAAAAAATAGAGAAAAAATTATAAAAACAATGAAAAATTCAATTAAATGGAATAATCAATACAGTTTTTTTGAAGCAAATAAATATTTAAAACCAAGCTGGTTTAGCCTTCCTTTATTAATAAACTCAAAATATTTAAATAAAAAAAAAAACTTTCTAAGATATCTTGGAAAAAATAAAATTGAAACAAGACCAATTATTAGTGGGAATTTTGTTAACCAACCTTGTGTAAATTTACATAAAATAAAATATAATAAAAAACATTTAAAAAATTCTGAAGAAATAGAAAAAAGAGGTTTTTTTATTGGCTTGCCAACAAAACCACTTAAAAGTAATACGATTAAAAAGCTTGCTGATTTGTTGCTAGATCTAAAATAAATGTGAATGCAAAAAATAGGAATAATAATACCAACATATAACGAGGAAGAAAATATAGCTAGCTTGGTTGATAAGATCAAATCATATATTCCAGATATAGAAATCTTCGTTATAGACGACTCAATAAAAAACTTATCAGAAAAAATTTTAGAAAATAAAAAATTAGTCTATTATTTTCATAGAGGAAAAAAACTTGGCAGGGGAACTGCTGTAATTTTTGGACTAGAACAAGCTTTAAAAAATAAATCTATTGATATTCTAATAGAAATGGATGCTGATTTTTCCCATAACCCTGATGAATTAAATTACAAATTGAATTTTTTTGTTAAAAATAAATTGGATATGCTTATTGCTAGTCGATATACAAAAAATAGTGAAATTAAAAATTGGGGTATTTTAAGAAGAATATTTTCATTTTTGGCAAATTTTTTAGCAAAATTACTTCTGCAAATCCCTTGTACTGATTATACAAATGGTTTTAGATTTTATTCAAGAAGAGCTGCAGAGAAGGTAGTAAGCAATTGTGGAAAAATCGGTGGAGGATTTATAGTACTCTCAGAAATTTTGGTAGTTATTCACTCTAATAATTTCAAAATTAGTGAGCTGCCCACTATATTCGTTAATAGAAAGAGAGGCGAGAGTTCGGTCAGTACAAGTTTAATTATCTCGTCATTTTTTGGATTGATTAAATTATATTTTTTAAAAAAAAAGAAACATGGGCTATAACAAAATTATTTACTTAATTTCATTACCTATACTTTTAATTATTATAAAATGGTTAATTAGTTTTTACTATTTAGACGATATAATTTTTAATCTTAAATTACTGTTAAACTTTAATGATAAACAATATTTTCCTTTTATAATTTCATTATCAAACCTTGATTTTTCACCATCGAATAACAATTTTTACGTAGCTGATGGCACCACATCTTTTCCATATGCATCAATAATTTATCATGCATTTTTATTTAACTTTTTTGGTTTATCTAGCATTATAATAGGTGAATTAGTTTTTTATACATCAGCATATTTTCTAATTTATTACTTTCTAAAGCGGTCCGGAATTAGTAAATCTTCAGCGATACTAAGTACCTTTTTAATTTTCTTTTCACCAATATTAATAGAATTTATAACATTTTATTTTAAAAATCTTAATATTGAAAATATAAAAAATGTAATTTTTGATTATCATTTAGTAAGTCTAAGATTTCCACGTCCCCTAATAACTGATTTATATTTTTATTTATCTTTAATTACTTTGCTTAATTTTAGAAAAAATAATTTTGTAGGTAAGTCAGATTATATTATTTTTGGAGTACTATTATCTTTATTATTACAAAGTTTTATATTTCTATTTTTTGTTATTAGCTTTTGTTATTTAATAATTTTTTTAAGCAATTTGTTCACTAGCAAAGAATACTACAAAGAAATAGTAAAATTAAATTTACTTTTAATAACAGTATTTTTTTTAGTAAGCTTGCCATTTATATTGCAAAACATTTATGCAGAACAAGATTACTCTTCAAGAATGGGTCTTTTCAATATTGATTTTAATAGCAGAAAAATGCTACTTCAAGAAACAATCAATCATTATTTGAGTATCAAAAATTTAATATATTTATCAACAATATTTATTTTCTATTTTCTTTTAAAAAAAAAATTTAGCAAAAATTATCTATCCTCGATTAGATTGTATTTATTGTTATTAATTTCTTCATTTATCGTTCCCTTAGTATTTGCAACATTTTCACCATACATGGTTTGGTTCAAGCATTTTTTTGATGTAAAAAATTTAATTTTTATTATTGGTATAATTTTAATAATTTCTTTTATTATTGAAAATTTTTTTAAAAAATTCATTAATATAAAACTACTAATAATATTTTATATTTTTTTCTTGATAGGGCATACAGGTTATCATTTTATTAAAATATCTAAAAATTATTTTAACAATCAAGAATATTGGAATGATATGAACCAAGTAATTATTACATCAGATAAAATATTATCTAAAAATAAGCTAAATAATATTTTTTCAAATTCTAATTTAATAAATAACTATTATATTTATAAGAATCAAAATATTTCTTATCCTGATGGATTTGTTAACGCATTAAGTGATAACCAGATGGAAAATTTAATGATCAATTCTTTTAAATCTGCAGGTTATTCAAATCTTGAATTTAGGAAACTTTTAAATAATAAAATTTCTTGGAGATCTTATAATGAAATATTCCAGATTTCACATCTTAAATATCAATTTAATTATTTAAATACTTATTTTCCCATTGAAGATTATTTATATGAAGAAATACAATTTTTAAAAAATAGAAACTTTTTTTTATCAGAGTCTATTGCCATATCTCAAAAAGAAATTAATAGATTGGTGAAAAAATATGAAAATCATAAAATTATAAACGAAATTAGACCAGACGTAATAATTATCGATAAAAGAGAGTTTAGTATGAATTTTACACTCGAAAAAAATTATACTGAAATTTTTGACAGTAAGTATTTTAGATTAATTACCAATATTAATTAAATATTTGTTTGATTAACTTCATAAATTATTTTAAAAAATAATTGTAATATATTTATGAATAGCAAAAGAACTTTTTTCAAAAAAATTTTATCTTTATTTTTAGTAACTATATTTCCTTATAAAATTATTAAAAATCAAAAAAAGAATAAAAAAATTCTCAAAAAAAAATTTTCTAAAATTTGGATATTGAGTACAGATGATATTTAATAATTATCATCAATTAAAAGATATTAAATTTGATCTAATAATTGTTGGGAGTGGTCCAGCAGGAATTTCATTGGCTTTAGAACTCGAGGGCCAAAAAATTTCTACACTTATTATTGAAGCAGGAAAAAATAATTTTAGCGAAGAAAGTCAAAAATTTTATGAAGGTGAAATTATTGGTGACAATTATCCACCTCTATCGGTAACTAGGTTAAGACAATTTGGAGGATCATCAGGCCATTGGGGTGGTCTATGCAGGAGTTTGGAAGAGCATGATTTTAGTAATTGGCCTATTAAAAAAAAGGATTTAGATCAATTTTCAGATAAAGCAAAAAAAATAATTAATTTAAGGAGAAATAACTTCTACACAAAAAAAATAAATGAAAATTATAATTTGGTTAGATTTGAGGTGTCCCCACTAAGATTTAGAGACAAATACCGAGATAAAATTAAAAATTCAAAAAATATTCATCTTATAACTGAGTCCTATGTAACTAAAATTTTAGGTAATAAAAAAATAAATAAAGTTATTTTTTTTAATAAAGGACAGTTTTTTAATTTAAGCTCTAAATATTTTGTTCTTGCATGCGGGGGAATTGAAAATTCGAAGTTAATGCATTTGATAAGAAAAAATAATCCTAAATTGCTTGATCCAAACATGCCAATAGGAAATTATTTTTTTGAACATCCATATAAAAAAATTGGAGAAGCAATTATAGACATAGAAAATTTTAAAAATTTTTTGAAAAAAACAAAATTACATAATTCTATAAAAATTAATTGTGATGGATGGTTCGCAGTTGCACCAAATAAACAATTTGTGAATTATCATAATATTCTTGACTCAGTGATGCAAATAAATTTTGTTTATACAGATCTAAATATTCATAAAAAAAGCTTTATAGAAAAATTGAAATGTATTGCGCCAGAATATGTTAGAAAAATTCTTATAAAAAATAACAATAAAGCAATGACACTTGGAATTACAGCTCAAACTAGTCAAAAAATAGATTTTAATAATAAAGTTGAACTTAGCAAATCAAAAAAAGACTCTCTTGGTATAGAACAAGTTAATTTATTTTGGAAGCAATCTGAGATGGTGAGAGAAACTTATAAAAAAAATATTCAAGAATTGGGAAAATTTTTTATTGATGAAGATATTGGTAGAGTTGCAGCAGAGGAAAAAATTTATTCTAGTGAAACACTGGACCACGATGGCGGAGGACACCATATGGGAGGTACAAGAGTTGGAATAAATTCATATGATTCTGTTGTAGATAAAAATCTTAAGGTTCATGGGGTAGATAATTTATTTTTGGCGGGCAGTTCTGTTTTTGCATCAGCAGGTTATTCAAATCCAACATTTACAATTGTACAATTATCATTAAGATTGGGAATGCACTTAAAAGAAAAGATATTATATACAAAAAAATAATATGATTATTTCAGACAAATATAAGTTTATATTTCTTCATATACCTAAAACTGGAGGATCCTCGATAAGCGCATATTTAAACCAATTTTTAGGTAAAAATGATCTTCAATTAAAGTGGTCTGATGCATTAATAGATCGCATCCCTTATAATAATAGAGTTTATAAAGAATTAAATAATAAAGAGGGATATAATTTAATTATTAAAGCTTTCAAAAAAAGAGTAAGAGATAAAAGAATTTTAGATAAACCCATTTTAGAACTTGCTTTTAAAAATATAATTTCCAAAAAACTTGGGAGTGATAGTATTCATGCAAAAGCAGAGCATATTAAAAAATATGTTAAAGCAAAAAAATGGAAAAATTATTTTAAATTTTGTTTTATTAGAAATCCCTACTCACATGCCTTTTCAAGTTTTGTATGGGATGAGTCTAGATTTCAATATAATAAATATAAAGTTCCCTACATACACAAGAAAGGTTTGACGAAGAAAAAATTCAATTTACATCTTAAAAAAATTGATAAAAAAAATTCAATTAAAACAAAAGATATTTCTGATAGATCATTTCTGTTTCCAGGATCACAAATTTACACAATAAATGACAAAATTGCTGTAGATTATATTGGCAAGTTTGAGATTTTAGAAAAAGAATTAAAAAAAATTTCTAAAATAATCGGGTTGCCTAAACCAAAGTTCAAAATCAGTTATTTCAATAAAAAAAATGATTACAATATTGATAAATCAAAATTTTTTGATGAAGAAAATAAAAGATTAGTAAGAAAAATATGGAAAAAGGAGTTTGAAGTATTTAATTACAAATTTCCTTTTTAAATTTATTATAGGGGCGTTCTGTTGCCAGGTGCCCCGAAACCCCGTAACTTAATTAATAAATTAATTAAGCTGCAAGTGCATAACTTTCGTTAGCATTTATAAAAAAGCCCTTTGAGGTGGAACAATACCTGACGAAAAAATAACTTTTAGTCACCCGTCGATCCTGATTCACCCCCATAAGTTGAAAATGGTGGAGGTGGTGGGTACTGCCCCCACGTCCG
>MDSW01047565.1_pt1 | contig 12071 bp, 13 predicted proteins | sample 811171 | NCBI WGS metagenome assembly MDSW01 (sample SAMN05326641, study PRJNA326480) | marine metagenome | isolation source: seawater | place: Atlantic Ocean: North West | collected 2012
GAAGTAAGTTTAAATATTTCCTCTAAAAATTTATCCATATCCGAGAAGTTCTTTTTTGCGTTATTCAAATTATTAATAGATTTATCAATATTTTGACCAATATTAAAAAAATGGTCATCAACTAAATGAAATATATTTTGGGTATTTGCAGCTTCAAAAAATTCATCTGCTGAGAGTTTGTTATCCTTTTTTTGTCCTTGATTTTTTTCATAAAGATTTACCATCATGTATCTTCTGGTCAATGCTAAATATCTGAGCGTATCATAATTATATTTACATACAAAAATGTTTCCTTTTTGTGAGAAGCCCTTTTCATTATCAAAATCTTTTGGAAGTGCTACTGTAAAAATAATACCTATACTTGCTTTTGAATTTTTCATATCGGACTGAAGTTTTGACATCCATTTATTTGAAAAAGACCCAGTTTCTTTACTTTCGTATAAAATATTACCTATTTGAACTCCTTGGTGGTTAATTTTTTGTAGCCTATCACCTCCGGACTCTCCTTTTTTAATTGGAATTATTTCATCACCGAATTCTTTAAATACTTTCTCTAGAAAATCCCCTAAGCTCATTTCTTGAGCTGTTCCTTGGTCGGTAGGCAATCCTTGCTCTGCTCTTTTTTTTAATTTTTCTATATCTTTAAGGTATCTTTCCTCTTTTAATTTAGCATAATTTTTTTCCTTATCTCTTAAAGCTTTTTCCTCATTAAGTTTTTTTTGTGCTTCGTTTAAAGCAATTGCTCTTGCTACTTTTTGAGCATCTTTTATTTCTGTCTCTTTAAGTTTTCTTTCTTTATCAAGAATTTTTTTAGCTTCTAGATTAGCTTTTTTTTCTGCTTCTTTTTTGGCAGCTTTGATTTCTTGAGCAGCGAGGGTTTTTGCTTGTTTCTTAGCTACCTCGCTAAGCTCAATTTTTTTGTTACAGTGTGGACATTTAAAATCTTCCATATTAATGAACGGTTTTGATATCCTCTTTTTTCCATAATTCTGGAAATTCCTTTAAAAATTCACCATGATTTTCAGCTAACTCTTTAGAAGTAAACTTATCTAAATGCCTAAAGTGAGCATAGTTCAAGTTCATAATTGCAACTTGCTTCAGGTGAAATAGAAAATGATAATATGCCATTCCTGAGGAAATACTTGCCTTATTAACATAGTCAGCTACTTCTCTGCAGAGATTTTTAGCATATTCATTAACTCTTTTGGTTTCTAACTCTTCGTGTCTTTTTGGGTTTTCATTCCTTCTTACGATTTGAAGGTCTTTTTTGGCTTTAAAAGGAATTACATTAGCCTTTTTTTCTTTCCTTTTAAGTTTTTTTATAGCCAACTTCTTTTTATCTTTTTCTTCAGACATACTTTTCCTTTCTGAAGCTAACGTTTAGAAGATGTGGGAAATTTTTTATTTATTACCAAAGCATCTAAAACAATATATTAGCTTTTGTAAAAACATTATATAATACTTTATATTAAAAAGTCAAGATAAAAATGAAAAAAAATACAATTGCACTTTTACTAGTTTTGTTTGGAGTGTTAGTAATATTTTATGATCATGAAAGAGCATGGGTTGTATCCGCTTTGTGTATAGGTTTTGGAACTGGAATTTTTTTTTGGAAAGAAAAAGAGAGTGATGTAGAAGAATAATATGTCAAAAAGAATTTTTGTTGTTTACGGTCATCATAATAGTAAAGCGTCTTTTAATGCTTCAATCAGAGATACATTTATCGAGGAAGCTAAGAAAAATGGACACGAAATTGATTTAATAAATTTACATGAAGAAAAGCCTCTTGATTTTTATGATGGTTCTCCTCCTAACGAACAGGTCTTAAGTTATAGAAAGAGGTTAGAAAATTGTGATGTAATGTTTATGATATCTCCTTGTTATAATTTGCGAGCTACAGCGATCTTAGAAAATTGGATAGACCTTGTTCTTGCTCCGAAATGGTTCTTTGCATTCAAAAGAGTTGTAGGAAACTGGGGCTATCCTGTTCCTGGAGTAATGAAAGATAAACTTGCTATTATGTCAATGTCCTACGGTGGAAATATTTTTTCTATTCAAACTTGGTTTCAAAATATGCCTTTTAGAAGAATTAAGGCTGGAGTATTAAAATTAGGTGGTATGAAAATTAAGTATTTAAGATTTTATGAAGTATTGCCTGGAATGAAAAAAGAGAAATTTGAAAAACATATGGATAAAGTCAGAAAGTTGGCAAATAAATTATAAAAATTTGTAACTTTTAATTGACACATTTTTGACAAAAATTCTTTAAAAGAAAAAAAACCATTAGCTCGCAAACATAATTATAACAATTTTGTAACAACCTTTAATCAAATTAATTGATTAAATATATCTCATGAAAACATTATTTATATTATCAACGTTAATTCTTTTAACAAATTGCGCAGGTGGTAATGTAGCTAAAATCAAATTTGGAAAAAAATGCACGGTTGCTGACTCTAAACAGCTCCAAGAGTCATCATACGTTTGGTTTGTTAGCTCTGAAGCTGTTTCAAATTTTGATAAAAGAATAAACAAGAAAAATTGTCTCAATAGCTAATTAGATCTCATAACTCTTCTAATTTATGATAATAAGGGGTAAGTAATTATCCCTTATTATTTAATGGAAAATCAAAAAAAATATAAATTAACTAAATTAGTCATATTTACTCTAATAGTTTTAAGCTATATGAGTTTTCTTAATTCTATGGAAAAAAAACCTTACCACCATATTTATAAAGACGGAAAACTTTTCGCTTTTAGAAACCTGGAAGATAGCCCTAAAAGAGATCCTAATTTTAAATGGGATTGGAAGGTTTTTAGAGAAGAAAAAAAAAAACTTAAGATAGATTATCCTCCAGAACATGTAATTGATAAACAAGTAGTTTTAAAAAATCTTGAAAAATATAAATCAGATTCTTACGTGATGTGGCTTGATCACGCGAGCTTTATAATTAAACTTGGAGACACTACAATTATTACTGATCCAGTTTTCGAGAAAAATTATGGACCTCTATGGTTCGGTCCCAAAAAATATATAGAGTCTCCTTTGACACTTAAAGAACTTCCTGAAATAAATTTATTTTTACTAACCCACAATCATTATGATCATATGAGTATTAGAACTATTAAAAATTTTCCTTATAAAAATACAAAAGTACTAGTCCCTTTAAAACTTGGAAAATATTTTACGAGAAATGGTTATAAAAAAGATAATGTAAAAGAATTGGACTGGTTTGATAAAATTAAAATAAATGACGATCTATCTGTCACAATGCTCAGTGCAAATCACTGGAGTCGTCGATGGATCTGGGGAGAAGGAAATACAAACAGAAGTCTTTGGGGTAGTTTTTTAATTGAATACAAAGGAAAAAAAATATTTTTTGCTTGCGATACAGGTCCTGCACCCTTTTATAAAAGATTGGGAGATCAATTTGGTCCCATCGACTTAGGTTTTGGAAATATTGGGGCCTACAATTTTTTTCCGATTGTAAACGTTAAAGACAAATCTACTGCTCATGCAAACCCTGAAGAACTTTTATCACTTATGAAAGATCTTAAAGTTAAAAAAGTAATTGGTATGCATTGGGGTACAGCAATTTTAAGCTTGGAACCAATTTGGGAACCTCCTGTTAGATTTAAAGCTAACGCTCAAAAATTTGGATATAAAAAAGAAGATGCAATTATATTTAAAATTGGTGAAATAAAAAAACTTAATGAATTAATTAATTAGACTTTCTTTTTTTTCTTTCTAAGTCTAGTAAATTTGTAAGACTGTCCACAAGTGCATCTGAAAACTTAAATATTTCATTTGCTTGATATTCTGTTGAATAATTTTTTTCTGGATCAGTCTTATCCTCTACAATAATACCAGAGTTTGGATTGTTATCTTTAATATAAATAAGCATTAACCAATCTTCATCGGGACGATCATCCCATTTTATAAAAATTTCACCTGTCTCAAACCTTCTGTCTATAACTCTCATTATGCTTAAATATTTTGGTATCCATCTTTTATTTATTTGGAATACAGCTGAATGAGCACTCCGAAAATAACTTTCGAGAGCAAATTCAATTTTTTGTCTATCAAGATTATATTGTCTTTCCTTCTCTAGAAGAACCGATCTGTCATCTCCTTCTTCTACTTTAACTCCTAATTGTTCTACTCTCTCTCTTATTTTTTGATCTCTAAGTGCTTGATATTTTTGTTTAATTTTTTCTATTCTTTCTTGAATTTCTGTATAGGACTCTCTTTCTTGAGATAATACAAATTTTTCTAAATTTTTTATTTCAAGAGCTTCCCTTAAACGAAACTTTTCTATTTTTTTCTCAAGTTTAATTTGTTCTAAAAATTTTCTTTGTTTTTCTGCCTGTTCTTTTCTTACAATAGCCTGTTCAAGTCGAATAAACTTTTGAAGGTCTTTTTTTCTCTCTTTTTCTAATTTAATTTCTTCTCTGAGCTCGCGTTGTTTTTCCTTAAGTTCTAGTTGTTTTTCTCTTTTAATTTTTTTAATAGCCTCATTCTTTTCTATCTGCATTTTTTTTATTTTTTCTAATCTTTTTCTTTGATTTTCCTTCTCTTTGATAGCTTTATATTCTTCAATTTTATCTGCGATCTTTTGAAAAAATTTTTGTATTGTTTTATCTAAATCAAAATTAAAATTAAATTTTGGAATTAATGATTCTTGAAATCTAATAATTTTAAGAATTGTATTGTTTGAAGATTTTCTAAGTCTTTTTCTTTTAATTTTTTTTATTCTTTTTTTTGACCTTTTAGTTATTTTTCTTTTATTTTTATTTTTTGATTTTTTAGAGTATTTTTTTAATACTTTTTTTGATCTTTTTTTAGACTTGTATCTTTTTAATCTTTTTTTTTTTTTCTTCATAATAAACTGTATTATTTAAATAAATATCAGGTTTTATGAATAAATATAGTCTCTTCGATTGCTCGGAATAGCATCAAAATTTTTCACAAGCTGTAATTGAAAAACAACTAGATCCCTATATTTAAAAGCAGATGCACAACTTGCTAAATAAAACTCCCAACACTTAACAAATTTCTCATCAAATAAGTCTTTAACTTCAGCTTTTTTACTCATAAATCTTTCGAGCCAGCTTTCAAGAGTTTTGTCATAATGACGTACTAAAGTTTCTGAGTCAGAGACTATCAACCCTGACTTTTCTATAGGTTTAATTATCTGTGAGTAAGAAGGCACAACACCGCCTGGAAAAATATAGCGTTGTATAAATGGTGCCCCTGGTTGTGGTTTGTCTATTGAACCGATAGTATGTAACAAACTTATACCGTCATCTTTTAACAATCTTTTTATTGTATTAAAAAAAGTTTTGTAAAACTTTGTTCCAACATGCTCAAACATGCCTACAGAAACTATTCGGTCAAAGTTGCCTTTTAACTCTCTATAATCTACTAATTGAAATTGAACTTGATTATCTAAATTTAATTCTTTAGCTTTTTGTTTGCAGTAATTAATCTGATTTTCACTTAAAGATATTCCAACAACTTCACATCCCTTTTGTCTTGCTATTTCAAAAGCCATACCTCCCCAGCCACATCCGATATCCAAGACTTTTTGTCCTGGCTTAATGTTTAATTTTGTTATTATATGAGTTAATTTATTTTGTTGAGCATCTTCAAGGGTATCATTTGTATTTTTCCAATAAGCGCAAGAATATTGTCGATGTTTTTTATCTAGAAAAATGTCATAGAGTTTTTCACCTTTTTCTCCTCCAACATCATAATGATGTTGAATATCTTTTTTTGATTTGAAAGGTAAATTATAATTTGTAAAAAATCTCCAAATTTGTAGGAACTTTTTAATAAAATAGGCAGTAGTAGTTATTTCTTTTCTTCCTAAATTTTTAAAAGTTAAATTTAAAAATTGCGATAAAGAAGCATTTTCAATTATAATATCTCCATTCATATATCCTTCTGGAAATGATAAATCTGGATTAATTAGAAGTTTCCAATTTAAGTTTTTCTTTAATAATTTTATTGTAATAGGTTTTTCTTTATCAGGATTTCCACACAAATATTTTTGTTTAGAATAATCAATTAATATTATTCCACCTTCTTTAAAAATTTTTGTAAATAGTTTTGCAAGAAGCATAATTATGCAGCCATATCTTTGTTTGGGATAAATCCTAAAGACCCAAGTTCAGACAAGAGCTCCTTTTGTTTTTCATTAGATAATAATATTAAAGGTGGTAAAACATTTTTATATTTGACGTTTTCAACTGATAAAAAGCTATGTAATGCTGAAATCAAATGATGTTTATCAAATGTTTCTCTCACAAAAATTAACTTCTGATTTTTTGTTTGAGTTAATTTTTTCTTAAAATCATCAAATACTTTTCTAGCTAAAGAGTGAGTAACATTTGTAACTGCAGAGATACATCCGGCGCAACCTAATTCTAAACCTCTGAGTAATTTAGCTTCTGAGCCAGGAAAAACTAAAAAGTTAGGAATTCTCAAAGTTTCAAAAAGATTATAACTTGAGTCTTTAACGCCAATTATATTTTTTGGAAAATCTTTAACAAGTTTTTTTACAAATTTTGGACTAAATAAAAAAGAAGATAATTTTTCAAAATTATACAAAATTATTTTAACCTTTAGGTTTTTTAAAATTATATTTTTATAAAAATTATAAACTCCTTCTTCTGTGTTCCCTTTAAAATAGGCAGGTGGCATAACTAAAAAATTATTAAAATTATACTCCATGGAATATTTAATTAAATCAACTGTATCTTTTAAAGAATTACAGCCTGTGCCAATAAAAAATTGCTTTTTAAATTTGTTTTCAGATAATTTTGAAATTAAATCCTTTTTTTCAGTAATAGAGATTAATTGACTTTGTCCTGTTGAACCAAAGAAAAAAACTCCGTGTAAGCCTTTTTTAATTATTTTTTCTGCATGAAAAATCGTAGCATCAATGTTCAGCGAGGTATCCTCATTAAGAACACTTAAACCAGCAGCATAAACTCCCTCTTTAATCATAATCTTACCCAATTTATTTTGTCTAAGTTATAATAGTATATGAAAAAAATACTAATTTTACAAACTAGACCAGGTATTGGAGATTTATGTATCTTTTTGTCTGCAATACATGAAATAGCAAAAAAAAATCCAGAAAAAGAAATTACTCTTATTACAACTAAGAGAACAAAGGCAAACGAAATATTAGAAAATGATCCATATATAAAAAAGATAATATTTCTTGATAACGATATTTATAATTTTAACAAAGGTTTCTTTTCAAAATTTTTTAAATTAAAAAAATTCATTTCACAAGAAAGTTTTTCTAAAGCATTTATAATGCATTATGGGATAAGATATAGATTTATTTGTAAAATAGCTGGAGTTAAGGAGGTATTTAGTTATCCCATTTTTAAAAAAAAAGAAAATATTTCCAAAAAAATTTATGATCAAACAAGAGAATGGTTAAAAATTAATTCTTATGATCGAAATGCAAATATAAAAATTTCAAGTTCAAATGATAGTAATAAAAAAAATATAATTGTCGGAATTGGATCTTCAGGTTTGTCCAGACGATGGGAATTAAAGAAATTTGTTAATGTAATAAAATTTTTAAATTCTAAAAAACAGTTTAATTTCATTATTGCAGCAGGAAAAAATGAAAAAAATGACTCAGATGAAATTATTTCTAATGTAGGAGAAAAAATTAGTATATCTTCAATGTGTAATGATAGCATAGGTGAAGCTTTGAAAAAAATTAAAAATAGTTTTATTTATTTTGGAACGGATTCTGCATTCATGCATCTAAGCGCAGGATTGAAAGTAAAAAGTTTTGCACTTTTTGGCGACACTCCCACTAACTATGCAGAATATTCAGATCTTATAGAACCAATTCTTCCAGAGGGTTTTAAAGAGATTAGTCACGACTCAAATGCGATGCATTTAATTGATGAAAAAAAAGTATGTGATATTCTTGAAAGATATTTTTCTAAAAATATTTAAAAATCTGTTTTAATAATTTTTTCTTTAGCCTCATTCACCAATTTACTAAGTTCTTCAGTGTTAACATCTCTATTGAGGTCTGGATGTATTTTTTTTTGTAACTTTGCAGCTGATCTCATGACTTCTTGTTTTGTACAGCCTTTTTTAAGTCCTAATAATTTATAAGCTTCATCAATTGTTACTGTTGTAGATCCTTGAGTTTTGTTAAAATTATTTTGAGAAAATCTTCCAGAGTTCCTTAAAAATTGTAATAGCCTCCACAATTGAAACATTTGAAAAGCTGTCAGTCCTTTAATTTTTAAACCAGTTAATAAAATAATTAGAAAAGGAAGAGAAAATAAATATTTTCCAGCAACAGCTAGTAGTGTTGCTAAAAAAATAGATATTATTACCGCTAACCTTTTTAGAAATTGTGCAATTTTTTTACTACTAGTTCTAGCAAACCAGCTCAAGAAAATATAAATAATGACAAATATGACAGTTCCAGCTAAAAATAAATTCATATAATAATCTTTTTTTAAATGAATATACCAAAATTATCTAAAAAACCGATTAATAAAATTTGTCACGGAGTGAGTTGGAAAGATGACTATTCGTGGATTCATCAAGAAAATATATTAGAAGTTCTCAAAGATGGAAACAAACTTCTTCCAGAAGTAAAAAAATATCTTGAAGATGAAAACAATTTTACAGAAAAAAAACTTTCTGACACAAAGTCTTTACAGAAAAAACTTTTTAAGGAAATTAAAGGAAGAATTAAACTTGATGATCAATCTCTTCCTTTTAAAGACAAAAAATATGAATACTGGACTAAAGTTACTAAGGAAGGAGATTATTCAAAAAAATTAAGAAAAAAAATCGGTAGTGATGAGGTTGAAACTTATTGGGATGGAGATATAGAAGCGAAAGGAAAAAAATTTTTTAATACTGGAGATATTTCCGTATCAAATAATGATAAATTATTAGGTTATTCGATAGACGATAAGGGAAGTGAATATTTTACTATATATGTCAGAAGAATCTCAGATAAAAAAATTATAGATGGTCCAATACTCGATACATCGGGCTCTATAACCTGGTCTTACGATGATAAATATTTTTTTTATACTAAATTAGACAAATTTCATAGAGCCAGAAAAATTTATAGACATGAGCTAGGTTCGCCTATCAATCAAGATAAAATTATTTTTGAAGAAAAGGATGATAGATTTACCTGTGGTATAGGAACAAGTTCTGATGAGAAGTTTTATTTTATAACTACTTCTGAACACACTACTTCTGAAGTATATTTTTTTGGAAAAGATGAAAAACTTCCAAAACCTAAGCTTTTTTTAAAGAGAGAAAGTGGAACAGAATACTCCTTAGATAGCTGGAATGGGTATTTCTGGATTCACACAAATAAAGAAGCAAAAGATTTTAAAATATGCAGAAGCAAAAATGAAAGCTTTGATAAATGGGAGGAATACATTCCTGCAAAAGATGAGATTTTGATTGGAGGTTTTTCTCTTTTAAATAATTGGATGATAAGATCAGAAATAGTTGATGCGCTTCCCAAACTATTTATTAGAAATTTAAAAAACAACAAAGAAGAAGAACTAATTATTTCGGATGATGAAGTAATTAGTCCTGGAATAAGTTTAATGCAAAAAGATAGAAATACAGATGTATTAAGAGTAGGTTATGAATCGCCCAAGACACCAGCGCGAACATATGAATATAATATTAAAACAAAAGAAAAAAAACTTGTTAAAGAATTAGAAATCCCTTCGGGTTATGAACGTGATAATTATGTTGTTAGAAGATTGAATTGTGAAGGACATGATGGAAGAAAAATTCCCTTAACTATTACATATCATAAAAAAACAAAATTAGATGGTAGTGCTCATGTACTACTTTATGGTTATTCAAGTTATGGTTATTCGGCGCCTATAAATTTTTCATCATCAAGACTAAGTTTAATTGACAGAGATATTATTTGGGTAACCGCTCATGCTAGAGGAGGAATGGAGAGAGGTATGAAATGGTGGGAAGAAGGAAAAATGCTAAACAAAAAAAATACTTTTAAAGATTATATTTCTTGTGCAAAATTTTTAATTGATAAAAACTATACAAGCAAAGGAAAGATAATTGGATTTGGCGGAAGCGCTGGCGGATTGCTTATGGCTTCAGTGGCTAACGAAGCTCCAAGTTTATTTCTAGGTTTTATTATGTCTGTTCCTTTTGTTGATACTTTAACTACTAATTTAGATCACACTTTGCCCCTAACTGTTGGAGAGTTCAATGAATTTGGAAACGCTAAAGAAAATAAAGAACATTTCGATTATATTCGTTCTTATTCGCCTTATGAAAATATAAAAAAAATGGATTACCCTAATATTCTTGTTACAACTAGTTTATCAGACAATAGAGTCCTTTTTGATGAACCTACAAAATATGTTGCTAAATTAAGAGACTTTAAAACTGATAACAATTTACTACTATTTAAATGTGAGATGAATGCTGGTCATGGCGGAAGGTCAGGAAGAGATGCTGCTATAGAAGAAATTGCTTTTGATTATGCATTTGCTTTAAAAATTTGTAATAAATTAAGCGACTAAATTTTTATGAGTAAAAATTCTATAGACTGGCTTTGTAAGAGTACATGGATAAGAAGTGCAAAAAATACAGCATGGTGTCTATTTGGTTGCTCCATAGGAGACTTTGGAACCATTTATTTTTTTCAATTGAGTAAAGTTACTTTTCCAGTGATTGGTATAATGATTTTGGCTATTATCAATGGTTTAATAACTAGCATTATTTTAGAAACTTTAGTTTTATTAAAACAAAAAATAGTTTTTAAAGAAGCTTTAAAAACTGCTTTGGGTATGAGCTTCATTTCAATGATTAGTATGGAAATTGCTATGAATTTGACTGATTATTTTTTAACTGGGGGAGCTATTTTAACTTTAAAAGTAATTCCTATAATGCTTTTTGTTGGTTTTGTTACACCCTGGCCTTATAATTATTGGAGACTAAAAAAATTTAACATTGCCTGTCATTAAAAGCAATTTTTGCTACTAAAACCCACTACTACATTTTTTTGGTTAATTTCAAATTTTCTTTCACATTTGATGTTGTACTTCTTAGTAATATAAATATAGTTTCGAGTTCTATTGTCAGTGAATTCAATTTTGTCTGGAACTCCAAATACAATTTTTAATTCTGTCTCTGATTGGTTAAGCCATTCATTTAACATCTTCTCTTCTTGATCCACTTTCGAATCTATTTTTTTATTTACCGTATTGCATGCTGTTAATGTCATCACAATGTTAAGAAAAATAAATATTTTCAAAATTTTTTTCATTTTCAACTTTTTTTAGAATACACAAAACTTATAAACAGATATATTGCCTATAAGTTGTATTAACCCCGAATTAACCCTTGTAGGTATTGATTTCAAAGGATTTTATTTAACGAATCATGTATTTAATTTTCCAAGGAGGTTTTTATGTTAGATAAATATTTTAAATACAAACAAAACAAAACAAATTTTAGAACCGAGGTTATAGCCGGGGTCACAACATTTTTGACAATGGCTTATATAATGTTTCTAAATCCCTTTATTTTGTCTGGTGAGTTTGCTGGACCAGAAAAAGGTTTTTTTGACTTCGGCGCTGTATTTACAGCAACGATAGTAGCGACTGCAATAGCATGTTTCATAATGGCATTTTATGGAAAAACTTGGCCTATTGGTTTGGCGCCAGGTATGGGTATTAATGCTTTTGTAGCATTTGGTGTAGTTGGTGGAATGGGATACTCCCCGCAAGCTGCTTTGGGCGCTGTTCTAGTTGCAGGTGTGTTGTTCTTAATAATTTCATTAACTCCAATCAGAGCGTGGTTAATAAATTCAATTCCAAGAAGCTTAAAACTTGGAATAGGAGCTGGTATAGGATTATTTTTAGCCATAATTGGTTTACAAATTATGGGTGTTGTTGGAGATCATCCTGTAACGCTTGTTACTCTTGGTGATATTAAAAATCCTTTAGTTCTTCTTGGCTGTTTAGCTTTTGTTGCAATGATAGTTTTAGAAAAAATGAAC
>MDSW01060193.1_pt1 | contig 12071 bp, 15 predicted proteins | sample 811171 | NCBI WGS metagenome assembly MDSW01 (sample SAMN05326641, study PRJNA326480) | marine metagenome | isolation source: seawater | place: Atlantic Ocean: North West | collected 2012
CCTTTAAACTCTTCAAAGATCACTTCATCCATTCTGCTTCCAGTGTCTATTAACGCTGTTGCAATAATTGTTAGTGATCCACCTTCCTCAATATTTCTGGCTGCTCCAAAAAATCTTTTTGGTCTTTGAAGGGCATTTGCGTCGACTCCTCCTGTAAGTACCTTACCTGAGCTTGGAACAACGGCGTTATATGCTCTGCCAAGTCTTGTTATAGAATCGAGCAATATAACAACATCTTTTTTATGCTCTGTTAGTCTCTTTGCTTTCTCAATAACCATTTCCGCTACTGCAACGTGCCTTTGTGCAGGCTCATCAAATGTTGAACTGATTACTTCGCCTTTTACAGTTCTTTGCATATCAGTGACTTCTTCTGGTCTTTCATCAATAAGCAATACCATAAGATAACATTCTGGATGATTGGCTGTAATAGCATTAGCGATACTTTGTAAAATCATTGTTTTGCCTGCTTTTGGAGGTGAAATAATTAATGATCTTTGTCCTTTGCCTATTGGACTAACTAAATCTATAAGTCTTGGAGTTAGATCGGGATTTTTTTCTACTTTATTTTTTTCGGACTCCATAATCAATTGACTATTTGGATAAAGGGGGGTTAAGTTGTCAAACGCAATTTTATGTCTAACTTTTTCTGGTTCCTCAAAATTTATTTTACTTACTTGCAATAAAGCAAAGTATCTCTCACCAACTTTCGGTGCTCTCACCGGTCCCTCTACCGTATCGCCTGTTCTTAATCCAAATTTTCTAATTTGATTTGGGCTTACGTAAATATCATCTGGACCAGGAAGATAATTGGATTCCATTGCTCTAAGGAAACCAAAACCGTCTTGGAGTAATTGAAGCACTCCTAAACCAGTAATCTCTTCGCCCTTTTCTGCATGTTTCTTTAAAATAGCAAATAATATTTCTTGCCTTCTTAGGGTGCTTGCATTTTCAATCCCTAATTTTTCAGCTTCATCAATGAGCTGCTCTGAAGTTTTTCCTTTTAGTTCTTTAATGTTCATGGGAGTTTAGTTAAGATAAATATAATATAATACGAAATTTTAAAATTACAAGCCTATAAAGGTTTAATAATTACAATAAATACTATCAATATGAGTAATATAGTTGGAACTTCATTTAAGTAACGGTAGAAATTAGGGGTCTTAGTATTTGTTCTGTTTTTTAGGTTTATAAGACATTTTCCAAGATATTCATGATAGACTGACAAAATTATTACTAATGCTAGTTTAATCTGCATCCACAAACTATATAGGATATCTAAACCATTTAAGTAAATTAAAACAATTCCAAATAACCAAGAAAAAAGCATTGCTGGCCTCATTATGTAATTGTATAGGCGTTTTTCCATTGTCTCAAAAATATTGGTTGTTTCTCTCTTTTCAGAATTTTCTACATGGTAAACAAAAATTCTAGGCAAGTATAAGAGGCCGGCCATCCATGAAATAACTGCTATTAGATGGAGAGATTTTATTATTAAATATAAATTCATCTATTTAAGCTTTTATGAACTAAATGTTCTAATAGGTCTATATGATCATCGCTATCATTAAGGCATGGTATAAATCCAAATTTTTCTCCACCAGATTTTTCAAATACTTCTTTGCCTTGAATAGATATTTCTTCAAGGGTTTCGACACAATCTGACACAAATCCTGGCGATATAACTAAAATTTTCTTAATTCCTTCTCTAGGTAATTTTTCGAGGGTTTTATCAGTATATGGTTGAAGCCATTCTTGTGGCCCAAATCGTGATTGAAAAGTTGTGATTATTTTTATCTTCTTAAAATTCTCTGAAATTAACCTTGTGGTTTTTTGACAATAACAATGGTATGGGTCACCTTTCTCAAAATATTTTTGTGGGATTCCGTGATATGATGCAACTATTAAATCTGGTGTCCAGTCTATTTCGCTTAACTTTTTATTAATACTTTTTACAAGAGCGCTTATATACAGGGGCTCAGACTCGTAATGTGGAACTATCTGTATGGCTGGTTGCCACCTCATTTTCATTAATACTCTAAATACCTCATCACAGACTGTAGCTGTGGTTGGGGATGCGTATTGTGGATATAAGGGGAATATAATAAGTTTTTCACAACCTTTGTTTTGCATGGCCTCTATTTTACTTTTAATGCTTGGATTTCCATACCTCATTGCAAAATCCACTATTATTTTTTCACTTTTTATTTTCTCACCTAACTTATTTGATTGGATTTCTGTATAAAATCTTAGTGGTGATTTATTGACATCTTTCATCCATATTTCCTTATAGGCTTTTGCTGTTTTTGATGGTCTGAAGGTTAAAATAAATAAATTTAATATTATTTGCCAAACGAACGGATTAACCTCTATTACTCTTCTGTCAGATAAAAACTCTCTCAAATATTTTCTTATATCCCACCAATTTGTTGAGTCGGGCGTTCCTAAATTGATGAGCAAAACACCGGTCTTACCATAATTAACTTTTGGGTGTTGGTTGTTCATTTAGACTCTTTCACAAAATTTACCAATGCTTTTACATTCTCAGGGTTTGTTTCTGGCAAAACACCGTGGCCTAAATTAAATATATATTTATGATTTTTAAATATATCTAAGTATTTTTTTGCACTCGCAAGCATTTCATTTTTTTCTAACAATAAGCATTTTGGATCCATTCCACCTTGGATTGGTATATCGATGTTTTTAGCAATTAAGTTTGGATCCGCCTCATAATCAATACTAATTGCGCTTGGTTTTACTATATCACAATATTCTTTATATGATCGTATTGACCTAGGAAAACATATTACCTCAACTCCCAAAGATTTGGTGTAATCTACTATTTCTTTAGTTGGTTTATAGATATATTTATCATATTTATTCTCCTCTAAAAGGCCGGCCCAGCTATCAAACACTTGTATTATTGAGGCTCCGTTTTCTACCTGTTTTTTGATATGTAGTTTTTGTGCCCATATAATTTTTTTTATCAAATCATCTTGATCTCTAAAATTATAAACTTTTTCCTCTAGTATTTTTTTTGGCGATTGTCTGTTTAACATGTAAACTAATATTGTCCACGTGGCACCAGCAAAACCTATTAAATCTTTATTATTTAAAATTTCATCTTTCGAGGTAATTTTCATTAAGTCATAAACTGGTTTTAATTTCTGAATGAAATGATTTTCAGATATATTTATTATATTATTTATATTTAATTCACCAAGTTGAGGGCCTAAATTTTTTTTAAATTCTAAACTTTGACCTAATGCATAGGGAATTAGTAAAATATCAGAAAAAATTATTGCAGCATCTAGTTCAAATCTTTTTAATGGTTGAAGAGTAATTTCTTTGGAAATAATAGGGTTTAAACAAAGATTAACGAAATTAGTATTTTTTAATCTTATTTCTCTAAATTCAGGAAGGTATCTGCCGGCTTGTCTCATAAACCAAATAGGTATTGATGAGGTCGGTTTATTATTTATTCTATCTTTTAAAATACCCATAATTAATATATATATAATTCTTATTTCTTTATATTATTATCCTGTGAATTAGTTTAATTAAAATTCATACACCTTTTTCCACATTTTTATTAACAATAATAATGCTCCAATTTTATTGATTTGCCTAACTTTATTTAAAAATTAACAAATTTATCGCTTATTAATATATTTTTTTCACATGTTTAAATATGTTAATAACTAATTGAAAAAAATAACAATTTTATTTGTTTTGAGAATAAGACAAAACTTCTCAAACAATTCAAATTTTATACATGAATAATACATATAATATTTACTTAATTTCTGACTCAACTGGAGAAACCTTAGAGAGAATATTTGTGGCTTTAAAGGCTCAATTTGAAATATTTGACCATAATTTATTTCATTTTTCTTTCACTAGAACAGAAAATCAAATTTTGAAAATATTAGAAGAGGCAGAAAAAATAGATACATCAATAATTTTATATACAATAGTTGATAATAAATTAGCGAAATTTTTATCCCAAGAATCAAACAAGAAAAATATTCCATGTTTTGGAGTTTTGGGGGACCTGATTTTAAATTTTTCTAAACTATTGAATCAAAAAGCAACCAATATTCCAAGCGCTCAACATGTATTAAATGAAGAATACTATAATAGAATCGAAGCAATACAATTTACAATGAATCATGATGATGGAAATTCTATAAAAGATGTGGAAAAATCAGATATTGTTCTATTAGGAGTAAGCAGAACTAGCAAAACTCCGACGTCAATATATTTAGCAAACAGAGGTTTTAAAACTTCAAACATTCCTTTAGTGAACGAAAATTCAATACCAGAAGAACTTAAAAACAATCCCAAAACTACATGTGTCATTGGTCTTGTTGCTGAGGCTAGTAGATTATATGAGGTAAGAAAAAATAGACTTGCTTCAATTAAAGAAAATGAAAAAACGAATTATACAAATTTGGAAACCATACAGGCGGAGCTAGATAAATCAAAAAAAGCTTTTAATAAATATCAATGGCCCACGATAGATGTAACAAGAAAATCAGTTGAGGAAACGGCCGCATCAATAATAAAAATTCATGAAATACACTCAAGAAATAAGTGAAATAATATTGGCATCTAAAAGCAGAGTCAGAAAAGAAATATTAGAAAAAAATGATATAAGGTGTAAAGTTATAGCCTCAAATATTGATGAGGAGCCTATTAAGGAGAGTTTAATTAAAGAAGGTGCATCACCAGAATTAATTAGTAAAAATTTAGCTGAAATTAAAGCTACCAAAGTCAGCTCATTGAATGAAAACTATATGGTTCTAGGTGCAGATAGTGTAATTGATTTGGATAACAATATTATTTCAAAACCAAAAGATAGAATTGAGGCATTAAACACTCTCAAAAAATTAAATGGCAAACAACACTCGCTTATAAGTTCGGTTACAATTGCAAGAAATGGCTCTATGGTCTGGAATTATTCAGATAGAGCAAGGCTTACTATGAAAAATTTTAATATTGATCAATTGGAAGAATATTTATCTAAAATTTCAGACAAAGCTCTATACTCTTATAATGTATATCAAATAGAAGGAGAGGGCAGAAATTTGTTTTCAAAAATAGATGGAGATGAAGACACAATTATGGGTCTGCCTATTAAAAAGATAAAAGAATATTTAAAAGATCAAATATGAAAAAATTTTTAGTTATAGGAAATCCGATAGAACATTCTTTATCACCACAAGTACATAACTATTGGATAAAAAAGTATGGTTTGGTCAATGGTGTTTACGAAAAGGAAAAAGTAGAAGAAAAGGATTTAAAAAGGATAATTGAAAAAATTAGAAACGAGCAAGTAAATGGTGTTAATATAACAGTACCTTTTAAAAAATTAATAATTCCTTATTTGGATGAGCTTGATGAAATTGCAAAAGACGCTCAATCAGTCAACACTCTTCATAAAGTTGGAAATAAAATTATTGGATATAATACTGACAGCCCAGGTTTTTTAAAAACCATATCAGATTATTATGGTTTTTTAATTTCTGAAAAAATTAGATCTTCGGATCCCATTGTAAATGTACCAAGAAGAGATTTTTTCATTTTAGGAGCAGGAGGTGTAACTCCTTCAATAATAGCTCCATTACAATTTTTACTTGGGAGCTCGGGTGTAATTTGGTTAAGCAATAGGTCCAAAAAAAATGCCGTTCAACTAAAAAAATCATTTCCAAAAATTGAATTAATAGATTGGGGTCAGCTACCTCCAGTTCATTGCGATATAATTGTTAATACAACTAGTGTTGGATTAAAAAAAAACGATAATTTAAATATTGATTTTACTAACATTGATAAAAATACATTATTTTATGACTTAATTTATAATCCAAAGGAAACAAATTTTTTAAAAGAAGCAAGACTAAGAGGAAACAAAACTATGAATGGGCAAATGATGTTTTTAGAGCAGGCTAAAGAATCTTTTAGAATTTGGACGGATATAACACCAGAAATTGATAAGGAAATGATAAAACTTTTAAACAATGATTAGAATTGGAATTATAGGAGAGATTGGCTCAGGGAAAACTTATGTAGCCAAAAGTTTTGGTTATCCTGTATTTAATGCAGACGCAGAAGTTAATAAAATTTATAGCAATAATAGAAAATGCTTTGAAAAATTAAATAGAAAGTTTCCAAAGTATGTTAAAAAATTTCCAATTAAAAAGAATCAAATTAAACAAATATTAAATAAGAAAAATATTAAAATAATATCCAAAATTGTCCATCCGTATGTAAGATTGAGTTTAAAAAAATTTTTAAGAAAAAATAAGAATAATAAATATGTTGTTCTTGATATCCCTTTACTTTTAGAAAATCAACTAGATAAAAAAAAAGATATATTAGTTTGCATAAAAACGCATAAGAAAAAAATTTTCAAAAGATTAAAAAAAAGAGGTGGCTATGAGAAAAAAATTATAGAAATCTTAAAATCTCAGCAATTGAATATAAATAAAAAGTTTAAAGTTTGTGATTTTATAATTGAAAATAATTCATATAGAAATAATATTTTTAGACAAATTAAAATTATTAAAAAAAAATTAAATGATTGAAGTAGTATTAGATACAGAAACAACGGGACTATCAGTCTCAGAAGGACATAGAATAGTTGAAATTGGATGTATAGAATTAAGCGATCTAATGCCAACCAAAAATAAATTTCATTGCTATTTAAATCCAGAGAGAAAAGTTTCTGAGCAAGCATTTAAGATTCACGGATATAGTGATGAGTTTTTATCTAAACAAAAAAAATTTTCTCAAATTGCTGAGGAGTTTCTAAAATTTATAAATGGAAAGAGACTTATAATACATAATGCTGAATTTGATATTTCTCATATAAACAATGAATTATCTCTAATAGGTAAACAAAAAATTAAAGAAGATATAATTGATACCCTTCAGGTCGCTAGAGAAAAATTTCCAGGTTCATCAACAAGTTTAGATGCTTTGTGCAAAAGGTATAATATTGATAACTCAAGAAGGGATAAACACAATGCAGTTATAGACTGTGAATTACTTTCAAAGGTATATATAAATCTTTTAGATCAAAAAGAACCAACTTTAGATCTCGCAGTAGAGAGCAATCTAAACAATGAAATCTCCAAAGACTCAAAGATGAAATATTTTGATAAAATTATAAAACCTAATGAAAACGAAATAAAAATGCATAAGGATTTTCTCAAAAAAGAAATAAAAAAAAATTTTTTTAATTAAACTTATCATTATACATTTTTTCAAAGTCTACTTTTTTTTCAAATTTAACCCCCGGGTAACCTGCATCCTTTATAAGACTAATAAAAATCTTTACTATTTTGGGATAAATAATATTTTGTAAATCACACAAAACAATTTTACTTATCATTTTTTTATCATTAATAGAGGAATCTATTGAAATTACAGTTGCATATTTTATTTCAAAAAAAGATTTTTCTTTATTATCATTTTTATCTTGCAAGATTAATTTAGTTGTAACTTCCAGGGATTTATTTTTCAAAGCCAATGTTGATATATCAATATCCATGTGATAATCACCTAAACGTTCTCTTACGTTGAGTAAAGTACTAGCGCTTGGAGTTTCTATAGAAAGATCTTTTATATATTCTAAAATGATCTCAAATGTTTCGTTTTTATTTTCACTCATCTAAATCTTTATATTCCCCCTCTATATAATCTTTTTTAACTGAGCTATCATTTTGTCTTTTATTTTTAAATTTTTTAAAAATTAACTTCCTTGTTGGCGGAAATATTATCAAAAAACCCAAAAAATCTGTTGCAAAGCCAGGAATTATTAAAAAAATAGCTCCAATAGCGATCAATGCCCCCGAAATCATCTCATACGCAGGAATTTCATTTTTAATCATTTTTTTTATACCCTTATTCAAGGTATTTAGGCCTTCAGCTCTTGCATAATAAAACCCAATGAATGCTGTTAAAAATATAAGTAAAACCGTGTTAAAGGCTCCGATTGATGTACCGATTTTTATAAACAAATAAATCTCAATAGCTGGAATTAGAATTATAATCAATAAAAGTGAGTTCATTTGTCTTTAAATCTTAAAATTTAGGTCATTGAAAAACGCTCAGTTAGTAAATATTATAAATATAAATAAAATACAATGAATTATAGTTTTGAATACATAGACATTATTTTACTTGCAATGATTGCAGGCTTCATTTTTTTGAGGTTAAGAGGAATTCTGGGAAGAAAAACTGGACATGAAGAAGACATTTCTTCCAGTTTTGCCCATGATTTTGATTTCAAGAAAAGAGCTAACAAAAAGGAATTATACGAATTCGATGATAATGCTAAAAAAGAATTTTTAAATGGTGCAAAGATTGCTTATGAAACAATAATAACTTCTTTCGCTACTGGAAAGATAAGTGAAATAAAAACCCTAATAAATAAAGATGTTTATAATTCTTTTAATGAAGCAATTAAAGAAAGATCTACAAAACAACTTAAGAATGAAACAACTTTTATTGGAATCAACTCAGCTGAAATCAAAGACCATAATCAAAATAATGACTTATTAGAAGTAAGTGTAAATTTTATTAGTGAAATTATTACTTGCATCAAGGATAAAGAAAATAAAATTATTTCAGGAGATCCTCAAAAAATTAAAAAGGTTAATGATACTTGGAAATTTTCAAGAAATATTAGATCGCAAAATCCTAATTGGCAATTGATCGAAACCGAAGCCTAATTGAATAAGAAAATAACAGATAAGGATAAAAAGGCCTGGCAAGAGTTTGTTAATTCTAAAGAAAAGTTGCACGATAAAGATCAACAATCTTCTAAAAAAATTTTATTTAACTCTGAAAAAACCATAGACTTACACGGATTTAATTTAAATGAGGCAAATATAGAAATCGAAAAATTTGTTTTAACTTGTTTTGAAAAAGGCATTTATAAGATAAATATCATAACTGGAAAGGGTAGCAGGTCAAAGAACACAAAGGACCCTTATCAATCGAAAGATCTTAGTATCTTAAAACACTCTGTACCAAATTATATTAAAGAAAATAAAGATTTAATGAATAAAATTTTAAAAATTGATTTTGATTCTGTTTTAAATCCAAATGTAGGTAGTTTCTATATTATATTAAAAAAGAAAAATGTTTAAAAAGAAAATTTCAAGAAATCTCAAAGCAAGAATTAGAAAAAGTAAAAAAGATTTAAATATAAATATTAAAAATTTTTTTGATTGGGTAAAAGGTGCAGAATTAATTCAGTTAAAAGAGTGTGACATAAAAAAAGATCCTGTAAGACCAGAGTTGGATAATGAATTTAGAACTAGTTATGGAAGAAAAATTTATGGTGTTAAATATAAGAATGAAATCCATGCTGTAATGTGTTTTGCTTTTACAAATCAAATACCAAAATCTGTACATGAGCTCGATCTATTTAGTAGAGATGCTTTCTTGCAAAGTGCTACTAGAGATCAAAATGTTGGAAAAATAGCAATTGCTTATACAGTTTGGTCAAACAAAAAGGGTGGAGGAAAATTAATTGTCAAAGAGGTATACAAAATGATAAAAAAATCAAATCATTTAAACAGACTCGTTACTCTTTCTCCTTTAACTGACATGGCAAGAAATTTTCATCTTAGAAATGGTGCTGATGAAATACAGGTTAATGATGATACACAAAATTTTGAATACAAAATTATAAAATAAACTTTGATAAATCTGTATCTTTAACTAATTCACCTATGTGTTTATTTATATAATTAGAGTCAATCACCACAGTTTCTCCTGATTTATCCGATGCAGTAAAACTAATTTCATCTAAAATTCTCTCAATAATTGTGTGTAGTCTTCTTGCACCAATATTTTCGACCGTGTTGTTAACTTCACTTGCTATACTTGCAATAAGATCAATTCCATCATCGCTAAACTGAAGTTCAACATTTTCAGTTTTCAATAAAGCTTTATATTGTTTGATTAAACTATTATCTGGTTCCTTCAAAATTCTTTTGAAATCCTCACTGTTTAATGCATCTAATTCAACTCTAATTGGTAATCTTCCTTGCAATTCAGGAAGTAGGTCCGAAGGTTTAGCAAGTTGAAATGCTCCAGAGGCGATAAATAATATATGATCAGTTTTAATGGGGCCGTGTTTTGTGTTAACTGTTGTACCTTCAATAAGTGGAAGTAAATCTCTTTGAACACCTTCTCTAGATACATCTCCACCAACTCTATCAGTTCTAGCAGAGATTTTATCAATTTCGTCAAGAAATACTATACCGTTGTTCTCAGTTGAATGTTTCGCTGATTTAATAATTTTATCTTCTTCTATGAGTTTGTCAGATTCTTCGTTAATTAAGATTTCGTGAGATTCTTTTACGGACATTTTTTTCTTTTTTGGCTTTTGTCCCAAAGATTTACCTAATGCATCTGAAATATTTATCATACCAATATTTGCACCAGGCATTCCAGGAATTTCAAATGAGGGCATTTGACTATTTTCACTTACTGCTATTTCTATTTCATTGTCGTCAAGATCACCATTTCTTAATCTTTTTCTAAAACTTTCTTTAGTTGCAACACTTGCATTTTTACCGACCAAAGTATCCAAAACTCTTTCTTCGGCAAGCTTTTGAGCTTTAGCATGAACTTCCTTTCTTTTTTTAGATCTTTCCATTGCAATAGCAATTTCAATTAAATCTCGTATAATTTGTTCAACATCTCTTCCAACATAACCCACTTCAGTAAATCTTGTTGCCTCAACTTTTACAAATGGTGCCTCTGCTAATTTTGATAATCTTCTTGAAATTTCTGTTTTTCCAACTCCTGTTGGTCCCATCATTAGTATATTTTTTGGAAGTACTTCATCTTTCATTTCCCCGCTAATCGCTTGTCTTCTCCATCTGTTTCTTAAAGCAATTGCGACGGCTCTTTTAGCTTTTTCTTGCCCAACTACAAATCTATCTAGTTCAGAAACTATTTCTCGTGGAGATAATGAGTTGGAAAGGGTATTTTTATTTTCTTTCTTATCTTTAGGTATTAAAGTTGTTACGTTTGATTTATCCATTATATTTTTTCAATTGAAACATTATTATTTGTAAAAACACAAATTTCAGCAGCTGTTTCAACTGCTCTTTTTGCAATTTCTTCAGCTGACATATCTGAACTCATCAAGACTTTTGCAGCTGCCAAAGCATAGTTACCACCAGAACCAATTCCTATCACATCACCTTCCGGCTCCAAAACATCTCCAGTCCCAGAAATTATGAAACTTTTTTCTTTATCAGCTACAGCCATTAAAGCTTCTAGTCTTCTTAAATATTTATCTGTTCGCCAATCTTTTGCTAGTTCAACCGCTGCTCTTGCTAAGTTACCAGCATGTTTTTCTAATTTTGACTCTAGTCTTTCAAATAATGTTAATGCATCAGCAGTAGAGCCCGCAAATCCAGCGATCACATTTCTTTTCTCAATCTTTCTAACTTTATTTGCAGTTTTCTTAATTACAGTATTTCCCATACTAACTTGGCCATCACTAGCCACTACTACTTGGTTTTTTTTTCTTACCAGTGCAATTGTTGTCATGAGTCATAGGTGGATACTAATTTTTATAGTTCAAGTGCCTAATTAGAAATATTGATATCATCAAATAATCTATATATACGTATATTTTATAATGAAACGAAAAGCGAAAATTAGCCGTAAAACTAAAGAGACATCAATTAATGTTGAGGTAAACATTGATGGCAAAGGTAAGTATAAAATTGACACAGGCATAGGATTTTTAAATCATATGCTTGAACAATTATCTAAGCACTCTTTAATTGATCTAAATGTAAAAGCAAAAGGCGACACACATATTGACCTTCACCATACGACCGAGGATGTGGGCATTGCTATAGGTGAGTGTATTAAAAAAGCTTCTAATAAATTTAAAGGAATTAAAAGATATGCGCATGCAATGATCCCAATGGACGAAACACTTTCCAGAGTTGCAATAGATGTATCAAACAGACCCTACTTAATTTGGAAAGTAAATTTAAAAGTTGAAAAACTTGGTGAAATGGACACAGAAC
>MDSW01196771.1_pt1 | contig 12069 bp, 9 predicted proteins | sample 811171 | NCBI WGS metagenome assembly MDSW01 (sample SAMN05326641, study PRJNA326480) | marine metagenome | isolation source: seawater | place: Atlantic Ocean: North West | collected 2012
CTATGTGGTGCCGATGGTGCACACTCATGGGTCCGTAGGAATTTCCGCATGGGGAATCCTCGTGAAACTATGATTGGTTTCCAGATTGAGGTAACTGGCTATAATGGAGATTCAGGGATGTTAGACATGTACACTGGGAAGAATATTTCACCTGGATTCTTCAGTTGGGCGATACCCACGGGAGAAACTACTAGAGTTGGTACATGGACAAAGGCCGATTTGATGAATGGGTTATCCAGCGAGCAGTATCTGGACAGGTTACTGCAAGATCAGAAAATCAACTCCAGGTTTGAAATGTGTTCAGAAATAGCTAGATTTTGCGGGCCGGTTCCCAGTGGCATTGTAAAAAAACCACTTATTGAGAGAGTCGCACTCTTCGGAGACTCGGCAGGGGTCTGTAAACCTACAACCGGAGGTGGAATAGGACCTGGGTTCCAACAAGTCGACTTATTAGTACCTAAACTTAGTAAACATTTGGAGAATAACGAACTAAGCAAGGGCACGATGAAATCATTGTCCTCGTTGCTTAAGGAGATGGCTAGGAACCAGAGGAAGAAGCGGGCACTAAGGGATGCATTTTTGACTGAAATGAACGATTTAGAGCTTGAGAGGATTTTCGATGTTTGGGCTAGGCCAGAGGTTACAGATTTGATAAATGAATTCGGCGATATAGAAAATCCGGTACCACTAGGGATCAAGATGCTCAGGGAAGTGCCTGAATTCCGAAGACTGGCTGGCAGGGCCGCCAGAGCCGTATTGTGGGGATAGTATGGATAGGTACGTACAGAGCATCAGGTACCCCCCCTTTGAACTGGAACATATGAATCCCAGAAACATACCAATCTGTAAGGCCACAATCGAGAGCCTTGGAATGAGTGTGACCAGCTTCACCATTGGCTCAGATGGTGACTGGTTCGTTCAATGGAGGAGAATGGAGGAAGACGAAGTGGACTTGCTACAACTAGAGGGGGGAGTCACAGATTCACCTCCCAGTTTCTTGACTGATACTAGAATGGGCTGGTTCATCAGACCAGATAAGCTGCATAATATTTCTAGAAGGCTGATTATCCCTACTGTAACATTGCTGATATCTTCATTGTTTGTACATGCTATAGAGCCCGGATTAGTTGAACAGGGAATAATCGATGAAACTATCGCAGGTTCAATATCAATAGGTCCTTTGGACTATCCTAGATTGTTGTTCTACACATTCCCAATGTTCATTTTGCCACTTGTTTTCAGGACCATAGCAAATTTCAGAGATTTCAATAGGCAAAAGGAAATTTCAGTGAGTCCATATGACGCCCCAGAAGTTCGTGTTAATTCTACCAGAGGAGCAATAGATATCGAAGTTGAGAATAATGACGCTAGTCTTCGGTTAATTCGTTCGAGAGTCCAAGTTGGTGTAGCTATGCCCGAAAGAAGCTCAGTTCTGGCGACTCTAAAAAGGAACGAAGGTGGACAGCCTGCTCCTGGAATGTCAACTAGGTTACCAGAGAAAAGACTGACTTCTGGTGATGAGATTGGAACAGGTGTAGGAGAGTCTATTCCAATGCAACTATCATCAAAGAAGTCAGTGATCCTGGAGCCCCTTAGGATAATGGAGAAAGGCGATTGGACAGAGCCCACAGGTTCAGAAGCGGAATATTCACTCAAAATGCCATCAGAACAATGGCCAGGTACAGTCTATTCATCACTTATAGCAATCCACTGGGAGGTAGTTTTGGAGTTCCTTGAACCCAATGGCAGGAGGATTTACTGGGTCTTACCGATTATAATGCCACAATCCAAAGAGCCGACACGAATTCTTAGGGCTCCAGTGATTAGCGGTAGAGCGGAACTATCAGACCTCTAAATGAGGTTCTCCCGCATCTAAATTCTTCAGAATATTGTAATCAGAGTCCCTTCTGGCAGGAGTGAAACCACAATTTAGTATAGATTCCTCCAATTCGGCAATTGAAGCCATTGTCTTGGTAGTTCCAGAGGCAGAGACTACATTCTCTTCCATCATGGTCGACCCTATGTCATCGGCACCTGCCGTCAATGCTATTTGAGCCACTTTCAAACCCATAGTAGGCCAGGATGATTGAATGTGGGTAATGTTATTCATGAAGAGCCTGGATACAGAGACATGCCTGAGGTACTCAACTGACCCTGCACCTAGGTTGGTCGCGCCCCTCCTACTGCCCAGTTTCCCAAAAGCATTGTTTTCGAGCATTACTGGCCAAGAAATGAATGATGTGAATCCGGGGTAATCCTTTGACAATGACATCTCCTGTAATATTCTGATCTTATTCATGTGCTCTACTCTATCTCTGACGTTCTCGCCGAAACCGAAGACGTTCGTCGCAGAAGTAGTCAGGCCAAGCGATTGCGCTTCCCCCATCACCCTAATCCAATTCTCAGAGGATCCTTTCTTTGGTGAAATTCCATTCCTCACACTATCAACGAGCATTTCCGCACCTCCCCCAGGAAGACCGTGCATACCAGATTCGCGTAACCTCGTAAGGACCTCAATAGTAGATAGACCTGAGACTTCTGCTATCCCCTCAATCTCAATGGGTGAGAAGCAATCCAATGCTATTGATGGATGCCTCATAGATAGCTCTGATAGTAATTCAGTATACCATTCGAAGGGCAGTGAAGGGTTAACGCCTCCTTGCATTAGGATTCTTGAACCGCCTAGTTCCTCTAATTCTTGAATTCGGGTGCTAATCTGGTCCAGAGTCTGAGTATATCCCTCGTCATGACCGGGTGATCGGTAAAAAGAGCAGAAATTACAATTAATTGTGCAAATATTTGTGTAATTTATATTTCTATCGATCATATAAGTAACGATATTTCCGGGAACTTGCATCTTCCTCCTCTCTGATGCAGCATACATCAATTCGCTCAAAGGAGCTTGGAGGTATATTTTCTCCGCATCTTCTACGGTTAAAATAGGAGGATCGGTTGAAAGCTGCGTCTCTAGAATTGTCATCCAATCAGTCATTTTCTCTCTTCCCCACTATTTGCTCAATCTCGTCCAACATCTTCGGGCATGATGATGATAGTACCAAGGGGCCTTGTTCTGTTACCAAAACATCATCCTCTATTCTGATTCCTATTCCCGCGTATCTATCGGGAATAGATATGTCACTCCTCCAAGATGCAAAGTATAAACCGGGCTCAATTGTTAGAACCATTCCTGGCTCTAATAAAAACGAGGAGTCCGGATCACCTTGGCGTCCCCCTCCAACGTCATGGACGTCCAAGCCAAGGAAATGCCCAGTACCGTGCATGAAGAAATTTCTAATTTGCCCCTCAAAAACCCCTGGCTTCCCTTCGACTCTACCCAATGCTTCTTTGAAAGTGCAATCCAGAACTCCGAGTTCTATCAGCCCATGTGCTATAGTCTCACATACAACCTCATGCATGGAAACCCATGGGACTCCTGGTTGACAAGCTTCTATTCCTGCTAATTCAGCTCTTAAAACAAGTTCGTAAATTTCTTTCTGAGGTTGAGAAAACTTCCCATTCACCGGCCAGGTTCGAGTAATATCTGATGCATACCCACTGACCTCACAACCGGCATCAACCAGGACAAGGTCTCCGGATTCTATAACGTGATTGTTACTCTTATAATGAAGAACGGTTGCATTATCTCCCCCACCCACTATAGATGGGAAGCTCCATTGGCTTAGTGAAGACAGGAAGTGACCTTCGACCTCAGATTGAATCTCCCATTCCCCCATCCCGGGTTGTGCATTGCGCATTGCCTTCTCATGGGCTGATGAAGCAATTAGTGCTGCCTCTTGCATATATTCAATTTCACTTGTTGACTTGATTCTCCTAATCGGGTCGATATATGTGCGTAAGTCTCGGGTTTCAGTAATACCAGCCAAAAATTTGTCCAATGACGAAGATACGCCGGGTATTGTAAAAATCATACTTACTTCCGAAGATAGCTCTTTGATTCGAGAATCAAGGCTTTGTATGGAGCTTGTATGATCAACCGGCCATGATTTGGCCCCATCAACACCAACTCGTTTTCCTTCCCATATTTCCTTCGTTGTATCCCTATCGGATACGAATAGCGTTGTTTCCCAATTTCCGGATAAATTCGTTGCTAGTAATGTACCAACATCTTCTTCCCAGCCACAAAGATAAAGCATGTATGAATTAGCCCTAAATGGGTATGAAACATCATTTGATCTTATTTTTCGTTCATTTGTTGGTATGATTGCTACGCTCGGCTTGGGTAGTTTGGAGAAAACCTCCCCCTGGCGACTCAGGTACTCTGACCTATCGAATGGTAAACTCATAGAAATCCCTGTAATTACTTCTTTTTTGGTCTTTTCAAGATTAGGTCCACTTGGGTATCTCTGGATCATCTAATTTTGACCTCCTAAATACGGAATATGACAAAAAACAACCAGATAAAATTAGAATTAGTATTGAAAGAGGGGGACTGCCAGATTCGCTGCTATCGACTACTGTAATTGATACCATAGAAGACTCAGAATTGTCGTCAATTACTTCTATCGATAAGACAAAACCATTGTCATCCACCCCCTCAGGCCATGGAATGGACCTACTAGGGCCCTCATAGGTTGGGACATTGTCTACTCTCCAAACATACCTGAGTCTATCTATATCATTCGAAGTATCTGTAGATGACGAGGCATCAACAAGAATCGGAGATTCTGAGGAAAGAGTAACCCGATCATTTTGGAAATAATCCTCTCCATTAATGGTCAAGCGTGCTACGGGAGCTATGTTTACAATATCAAGTGTATTAGTTGAGAGTCCCATATTCCCCGCATTATCTGACACAGATAGTGATATGGTGAAAGATCTTGAATCAACGAGATTCAGTTCTATCGATCGATAATCGGGACCACTGAGGACCTGATTCATTTCTTCCCCGGAACCTCCAATTTTATTTATTGACCAGGTGTATGTTAGTCCTTGTATACCCCAAAAATCGTCCACCGTCGAAGAGGCATCTAGGTATACTGTGTCAGTGCCTTCTGGCAGCTCTTCAGGAATATCCACTATTACAACAGGAGGGGTATTATCGATTCTAATACTGATACAATCGTCCGAGTAAGTATCATCTTCATTCTCGGATTGAGCGAATAGAATAATGTCATACCATCCATCCTCATAATTAACGAGATTTATGTTGAAAGTTAGAGTGTGCCCGTCCCATTCAAAATCGGAAAAAATTGATTGCATAGTCATATTATGATTAACCGAGTAAAGCGAATTTTCTGGCTCAGGACCTTCATATGCACACTTGATTGGAGTTGACCTCCGAATTATAGTTGAGAAGGAAGGTACATTGCCATCTATAGTGGATGATAGTGCTTCAAGAACATATGATTGGCTGTGCCAATTGTCAATTCCGTCATCAAGTATATGCAAGGTAGGAGTGAATGCCTCGTCTGCTACCCCTGGGGATTGAATGAATATACTGGTGGATTCGACTAGAAGAATGTCATTTGAGTCGATTACGCTCACAATCAGTATACATGAGCATGGTCCTAGTAACTCGGGGAATATTTCTATTTCAAACGACCATTTTTTCGATGGACCATTAGTAATGTCTTGACCAAAATCATCTAGAGAGACATATTGCCTTGTTGAGGTCGAGTCAAACAACTCCCAACTTGCTGAACGGGGTTCTAGATCATCCGTCACTGTAGCCTTGAAGGTAAATTCATCATTAATTGCGACCCCGTCCTCAATATCCAATGTAAGTACGGCAGGTATGAGATTCTCCGCCTTTGAATGAAACGCTTGCAGGCTTGAAGCAAGTATTAGAATTATCAGGATAAATGATCCTTTGAAGCCCGGGGCAGACATGGCACTCATATTTCACCCGTTAGAACGACACTATTCAATCCCATGTAATCGTGATTCTATCTTTCGGATATTCTCATCTGCCATGAAAGCTCATCAAGCCATACCCCTAGAGTATCTCGATCAATGTACTCCTGTGCTGTATTGGCAGACAGAACGCATTCGCATGAAGCGGATGCCAATAAAGCGGCATCGTACAGGGAAAGGCCTGATCCCAGAGCTGCTGCTAGAGATGTCGCGGCGGCATCGTGCATCCCAATTTGTTGCTCAGCTGCAGGTGCCATGCATGGTATCATTATTGATTCACGATCACGCTGGTATAATTGGACCCCGTTTATACCTCCAAGTACAAGAATTCCTTTCCATGAATACTCACTCAGCATACTTTGTGCCGCATCCTCAACATCTAATCCGATTCGCCGAGCTAAAAGAGACATCCCCCTCTTTTCAAAAATTACTACCGATGCGCCACGGCTCTTTTCCAAACCTGTTAGTTTCGGATCTACAATAATTGGAATACCAATCTTGTTTGCCTCTGAAATTAGCTTGAGTGATTCTTCGGTAGATACGACACCCTTGTCATAATCAGAAATTACCAAGGCACAACTATCCCCTAAATCCTTCAATGCCGAAGAAGCAAGCTTGGAAGAGACATCTTGACTTACAGGCTCGTTGGTGCCCCTGTCTGCTTGAAGTAGAATTTGCCCCCTGTCCAGCAGGCTCTCTCTGCTGCCGAAGAATCTAATCTTGGTTAGAGTCTCCCTAGATGGAATCAATCTAACGTTATCCGTTGGAATATTGAGTTCGTTTAGTGTATAAATTATTGATCTCCCCTCCGAATCATCCCCTAATGCGGTATGGAATGAGACATTCATACCGAACGAAGAGAGGCCTATGGCTATGTGGGCAGAAGCACCCGGTGACTCTTCTGAATGGGTAATCTTCAACACAGGTACTGGGGCTGTTGAGTTGAGATTATTCGCGAAACCGTGGTGATATCTATCGAGCATTGTATCGCCAATAAGTGTCACTTTCTGACCATCTAAAGTTTCCAAAAGATTTCTAAGAGTCCTGAGGCTTTTCTGTCTTCTTTCATCACTGGCATCGGTCACGTTTCATCGAAGGAGTCTGCACAGATGATATTTGGGGATAGCGTCTAATTTGACAGCGTTCCCGTTCATGCATGGAGTGGACGGGGGAATCTTGGATTTTCGATGGTCCGGAATACAGTAGATTATGGGAGAAATCAGCAATCGGAGTGCTTATCGATGGTGGTGGACTAGCGCTTACTGACATTGAAGTACTATTCTCGAAGACACATAGAGGAGCTATCTTTCCTCTGATCCCAGATGAGGAAGCCTTGTTGGAATGGGTGAACAAGAGACTCCAAAATAACTCGACACTTTTAGAAGAATATGCGATATTAGAAGCATTAAGAGTCCCAGGTAACAAGGTCGTTCTGGGCAATAATTTTTCTCGATTAGGCATAGATGACTGTAATTCGTGGGGATTAAGGTGGTCGTCAGATAAACATCCGAGTAGAAATGATCCAGACTCAGAAGTAATTTGGTTCAATTCGAGTGAATTATTGAATGGGGAATCCGATAGATCTCAGTCGTTAGAGTCATTACTACGATGGTCGAATGAAGTAAAAATGAAGGGCAGGATATCTGAGGTTCTTGTAGTAGATGAAGAAAAGTCTGTGGTTACTTATCGTATATCTGAGTCGAAACCAACCGGAATTCTACGTCCGCCGGGATACAATGAGTTTCAAAGAATCTCGAGTCTTAAATCAGTTGATTTGGGAATTAACGGAGTATTCATTATTGACGACGATGAATGGAAATACGACGCTATAGGTTTGCCAATACACGGTGGCAGGCAACTAGATACTGTCGAATACGAGGTTGTCCAATCGGTTACAAACCATGCCACAGAGAATATGTCGGTATCGGCTAGTATACTGCTCGATCTTTGGGAAAGGGGCCTAAACACAAGGTCTGGTTTCAAGTACGGCACAAAATGGAGATGTTACCCGGCAGATGTAGGCGAGGGGCACGCCCCTTGGCTAGTAGTAGACCCGTCATCAGAAAATCCGAAGAGTTGGGCCGAAGCCTGTCTATCTTCGAGGTTAGCCTCAGGCGTGAATAAGTATTGGCTTTATCCAGTAAAGATGGGATCAAATGGGTGGAGATACCTGCAAATATCAAGACCGCCCTCCGATTCAAGGTGGAGTAATCCAATAAGGTACTAATTCTGGTATTTCTGCCTGTTACCAGTTGCTACTGATAATGCCAGCAAAATAAGAACTGTGGATATTGCATTAGAGGGGATTGCCAGCCAGTTTAATGGGCCGAACGGCAAATCACCTTCCGCCCTTAATTGGAAAGGGACTCTTTGCTCGATGTTGTCAGAGTCTAAAATTACTAGCTCTCCCTTTGCAATCATCCTCGGTTCCAGTAGTCCATCTGGGGCAATCCGCAATTCTATTGGATCCCCCGGATAGAAGGCCCCATTTGTGATTGGTTCAGCGATTCTTCCTGCGGCACCTTCTATTGTTATGCTGTATGTCCTAGGGCCAGAACCAAGTGCATCCGGATATAGCGAAATGGTAGAGTCTGTATCCCAAGGTATCGTTTCTTCGAGTTCATCTGTGGATAATCTATGGTTTACTACAATCCAGTCTATAGAAACCGTGTTCTTAGGACGATTTTGGCAACCAATAGATCCTTCAATTGTCCCTTTTTTATAAGAAGAATTTGTTATTTCGATTAATTGGATCTTTGTAGAGTTGCCGTCATGAGGCGGAATCAAAACATTACCTGTTGATGAGACATCAACTTCTACCATACATTGGTCGGTTGTGAAAAAATCGGCAACAATTGGTTCATCAGCCAGAACCACGATCGGAATTCTGGGTACGTTAAGTGTGGAGTTCGAATCACCAACAAAATCAACCTCGATGATTGCTGAACTCTCACGAATATCTATGACCGTGGCTGTCCATTGAACGAGTCTTCCGTGATTGTCCCAAATCTTCTTTCCTGTATGGCCAAATCTATCACCTACTTGGAAAACATCTCCTGGTGAGCCATAATCTCTAGCCCTCAATAAAGAATCGTCCCCATCTGCTTCAACAATCTTCACCCATGGTTTTGTTGGGTCGGTATTAAGTAGGTTGGAATCAACATCTCCGAAATTGAGATCCTGTTGCTCGACTAATATACCGTGCCCTGGTAAACCTTCGTCAAAACCATTTTTTGATCTGAGTGTGATCCAGATATACTCTTGTGGTGCTATCTCAATCTTAAGTGGATTACCGCCATTAGATATTGGTTCTAGAGAGAAATTTCCATCGGAGTTTAAGATTGTCTCTGTAGGATCTATCGCACCAATTAATTCTAGAGTGGAAGATGAAGGAAGCGTTGGTCTGGAGCCATCGCCTACCCAATTGCCACTGGCCATGACATCCCAGTCACCTAGTCCATGCCAGTTTCGCGAGGGTGCATCGCTATGGACATCGTACAAATCAAAGGCTCCCATTTGGTGTAGCATTTCATGAACTAAAACCCCAAGTCCCCCATGTACCGAGGCCATAGTATAGTGTTCAAATTTATAATCTCCGACCGTGACAGGCTCGTAGAATGAAGAGAAATGGCTCCAAATGCTTGTTGATGGACCTCCTTCCTCTTGTGCCTGTCCAGAATGTAGGATGAGTAGCCTGTCAATAATGAAATCGCCATCGAGATCCCATTGAGAAAGATCCAGGCTCTCCCCAGCTGTGGAGGTCTGAAATGTATTAATTATCGCTTCTTTGGCTAATTCCCTTGCTCCGCCTGAGTCTGCTCCAGAGTCCCTCTCGCCCTCGGAATCGGTCCCCCAGTGTGACTCCGAATATGGGGATGCCCAGGTTTCTCCTACCATCATCGTCGCCAATTGAGAGTTGCCGCCGCTCATCTCGGAGATGTATTGTTCTGCAGAGAAATTGCCTTCAAACAAGCCTCCTAATAATGAATTAGGAAAGGGCTTGCCGGGGAAGCTAATTCTAAGCACAGGCCAGAATTCTTCTTCAGCAAGGCCAACTAAAGGGCTTTCGTGCTCATTGTTCGTTTTGACCGTCGAGGAAATCGCATCATTGACAGATCCAGAATTCATGTATACGTACGAAGAAGAAATCAATAGAATGGTTACGGACAATATCCGGAAAATACTACTTGATGCGATTTGGCTCACATCTTCAGGCCGTTAGCTAATGCTTTCAAATCAATCCCCATGTGTTACCTAGTTGAGTCAGGTTTGGCCGGCTTTTTAGTCGGTTACTCTAACCGGGATGGAGCTTGATACGAGGTCGGCTAATATTATGGAAAGTATTGCAATTATTATCCTCAATCCATCGAATTCTATGGGTAGAGTTAGAATTATCACGCTTGTTGAGATTGCTAGTAAACGCTTCCTGAACTTCAACTCGCCGTTATTTGTGATGCCAAATATTCTGGTCAAGGAGAGGGAAATCGTTGTGACAGACCAGATACCAAGTACCCATGAAATTGCTATCCCAATTGAGAATATAGACGAGGCGTCGTATCTAACAAGTACTCCATCTGGTCTGCCAGAGGTCTCGGACAGGAAAAAAAGGAATTGCAGTCCTTGATACCATATTAGGAAAATGACGATTGGGATGACAATTGTCGTTAGGATTAGTACCGATATCAGCCAAATACGCTCTGAGGGGTAGAGGCCAGGTCTAGCGAACAAGTAAGCCTGTATTGAAATCAATGGCAGCAATGACAAAAATGCCAGAAGAATCACGGCGGTCCACCTAAGGTTTAGCCAATCGAAGGGCCCATAGATAGACATATTTTCTTGGTTGGGAATCGTATCAAAGGACAATGCACCGAGCCAGTGTGTGATCATATGGTCTATTGAGAAGGACCAAAAAAGGCACATTATAATCAGTGCAAATGAGATCCTACGGGCTATTGTATTCAGGTCTCGCAGGTGTTCTTGGAAATCCCGTTTCGGGAAATTGTGTGCGAATTTGCTTGTCACAATACATCCTTCGCATCTGGCAAGGTTCTGGCTGCAAGAACCGTTCTGTATACTCCATACGCAGCCCAAGCACTAACGAAGAACGCTGTACCTGTAGCGAAGTATGTGAAGTCCACTCCTTGGAAAACAATAGGCGTATCAGAACTGGCCCAGCTGACCCCGAGGTAGAACGATAGCAAACAGCCGAAACCCCTACGGAAACCCTGGGGATAGGCTAGTTCACTGGCCAAGAATTCTGGTCCATCACCATATCTGCGTTCGAGAATCTCCTTCTGAACAACCGCCCCGACTATAAGAGCAGTTAGACTAGTCCAGTAGAACAGGTTGCCTTGTGAGAATACCCTATTTGATATCGCATCCTGACGTTCCTTCTCGAGTTGCTCTTCGGACACTTCTAGCAGGAATAGCGAGTCATATGTACCTACAGAGATGGTTCGGGTTTCCAAGGTTGATCCGCTCTCGTCCGTGGTTATAGTTCCAGGTGGGTTGATAGAGAAAGACAGTACGTTCCAGTAATCCATCTCGTCGGGTATCCCCCCTCCATCTACCGAATTTCCGGCTACCCAAAATTGTACTATGCCCATGTCGTCATCGGGAGCAGTCCATGTCAATATCCATGATCCGTCAAGATCCGTGTCTGAGTGGGAAACATCATCAGTTCGACCCTCTGCATAACGTATTTCTTGGTCATCTTGCCAAGTAAAGTTGCCAATTGAGTCAGAAGAAAGTAAGAAGCCAGCTTGTGTGTTTCCTTCACCACCCGATAGTGTAAGAGAATCGGCTACTCTGATGGTAAGTTGGTAACTCTCGGATGGCTCGTACATCAGTGGCACACCCGTGACCATTACGACTGCTCTCTCTGATGGTGCGCCGTTGTTATGGCAGGAGCAACCGTACTTTACGGTCAACTCATCGTTTGAATTGTATGCTCCGGGACCATTGCTCATACCGAGAGCGGGGATAGATACCGCGGCGACAACGATTAGGCATACGAAGCCGCGACTGATGCTTACACGCATGTTACCACTAATCCATTCTCGTAATCGATGTCAAATAACGGTTGGGGGTGGTAGGCCTCATAACTCCTTGATAGAGGAATTCAATTCATTCATCATCTTCTTGCCGTCACCGAATAGCATCATAGTCTTGTCATCATAGAATAGGTCGTTGTCA
>MDSW01006218.1_pt1 | contig 12068 bp, 11 predicted proteins | sample 811171 | NCBI WGS metagenome assembly MDSW01 (sample SAMN05326641, study PRJNA326480) | marine metagenome | isolation source: seawater | place: Atlantic Ocean: North West | collected 2012
AGGAAATATCATGTTAAAACAGGATCGAATGCGACCCTCACAAGCGAAATCACGGTTGACAGGAAGGCCGGGGTTAGTGAGGGCAAGATTGAAGGGTTGGCGCCTCCCACCGCCTAACCCATTGTCTGCACATCCCTTTTCTGGCGCCTCTTGCGAAACCTTGTGGCGCCCTCATTCCCGGGAGTTCCTTATGCGGCGCGACTCTAATAGGGTGCCAGCGGGTGGGGCCCGGTCATGAGCGGTGAGGACGAATTCACCCCGCATCTGGGGCGTATCCGCGATCTTGGACATGCAGGCGGGAAGCGGTTCAAGACCCAACTGAACCGCGCCGCCAGACGCCTTGCACGAACGACACGCGCCAAGCAGTTTTCCGGGGTCCAGATCGGGCGCGGCAGCGGCGCCGGTCGCGCGAGCCTCTTCCGCCGAACCCCCTACCCGAAATTCCGCATGCGGCGGGTCGTTGTGAAGGTCCATATCGCGCGCGCCGCCCAGGGCATCGGACGCGCCGCTTTCGGGGCGCACCTCAAATACATCCAGCGCGACGGCGTCGATCGGGATGGCGAAGGCGGCGAACTCTATGGCCCGGACCAGGACCGGATCGACAGCGAAGCCTTCCTTTCGCGCAGCGAAGGCGACCGGCACCAGTTCCGGTTTATCGTCTCGGCCGAGGACGGCCATGATCTAACCGATCTCAAGGCAACAACGCGCGCGCTCATGGCGCAGGCGGAAAAGGACCTCGGCACACGGCTCGACTGGGTCGCCGTCGATCACCACAATACCGGTCAGCCGCACACCCATATCGTCGTGCGCGGCAAGGACCAGCGCGGCCGCGATCTCATCATCGCCCGCGACTACCTGATGGAAGGCCTGCGGAAACGTGCCAGCGTCCTCGTCACCGAAGACCTTGGGCCCCGCCGCGACCTCGAGATCGCGCGCGCCCGCGAAAGGGAAGTCAGCGACGATCGCTTCACAGGCCTCGACCGCCGGATCGAAACGCTTGCGAAAGATGGCCAGATCGATCCCTACGTTGCCGCCTCCTCCGGCGATCGCTTCGAGCAGGCGCTGATCCGTCGGCGGCTTACCTATCTCGGCAGGCTGGGACTTGCCACGCAACGCGCCGATCAGGCCTGGCGGCTGGAGGACGCGTGGAACCAGCGCCTGCGCCAGATTGGCCGAGAGGGTGACCGCATCCGCGAAATCGCCGCCGCCTTCTCCACCGGCGACGGCCTGACCGGAAGAGTCTACGATTCCATGCGCGCTGATGCTCCAACCATCACCGGACGGGTGGTGGCGGACGGCCCTGTCGATGAACTCCGGAACCGGCGCTATCTGATCATCGACGGCCTCGACGGAGAGCGCTGGCATGTCAGCGTCGGCGAGCACGTGCCGGGCGCGCTGCCCCAGCGCGGCGCGATTGTCCAACTCTCCCCCGCGTCCCTCGAGCCCCGAGCATCGGATCGCACCATCGCCGGCATCGCTGCCTTGAACGGCGGGGCATATTCTGACGCTCTTCACGAAACCTTCGACCCCGCCGCCAGCGCCGACTATCGCCAAGCGCATGTGAGGCGGCTGGAAGCGCTGCGGCGCGCCGGTGTCGTGACCCGCGACAGCAACGGGACATTTCTCATTGGCGACGACTATCTCAGACACGCCGCCGGGCACGATGCGGTCCGCTCAGGCGGCATCAAGATCGAGGTCAAATCCTGGCTCTCCGTCGAGACGCTGATCAACCGGCGCGCGCCGACCTGGCTGGATAGCCCCGAAGGAGATGCAGGCAGCGAGGTAGGATACGGCAAGGAAGTTGCGGCGGCGCGCATAGCGCGGCGCGCCTTCCTCGAACGCAGCGGCCTGCTCGGGCCCGACGGCGAACTCTCCCCGAACGCGCGCAGCCAGCTTGCCGCCGACGAGCTCCAGTCGGCCGCCGCCCGGATCAAGGACAAAGGCGCCTTCCTGAGGATGGAGGACGGCATGGCGATGACCGGCGTCTATGAGCGGCCCATCGACCTCTCCCAGGGCCGATTCGCGCTGGTGGCGCGCGCGCAGGAATTTACACTGGTCCCCTGGCGACCGGAACTGGAGCGCTATCGCGGCGCGGAGATAAGTGTGAAGGCTCGCGCCGGAGGCATCGATTGGAGTGTAGGGAGAAACAAAGGAATTGGGCGGTGAATAGGATTTGGAAATGGAGACGCGAACCGAACTTTGGCAAGGTACCTAGATGATTCCTGATTCTGAGCCCGATATTCAGTCATCTTTGCGCTGGAGGACCTATTCTGTTCAGCGTGCCAGCAAAGCGCCGTTGCTTGAATTCGTACTGAACGCACTTTCGGGCAGAGGTTGTCAGATCCTTCATGCCAGCGAGCCGGACCGGGCCCCGTTCTATATCGTTTTCGAAACGCCAGCGGGTGAACGCCAGGGCATCCTCGTCTACGCCTTCTTGGCCAACGCGCGCGTGACGACGAACCGGCCCGCCGATGAACACCGGTTTCAAGTGAAGTACGGAAGCGACCTGAAAGAGGGCTTCCTCGAGGTCGCGATCGACCCCCATCATCTCATCACAACCCTGTTCTTGGGCATTGACCTGGACCGCGGGTTTTTCGTTTCCGTCGACCCCGTCATGAACACGCCCGCACCGATGTCCCGCTCGATTGAGTTCAAAGCATCGAATGTCGAGGAAGTGCTGGATATAGGCTGGGCTGCCTGGGAACGTGATCGGCGTCCGGGAAAGAGCCGCACACGACCTACGGCCGATCTTGAAGACTTCAGAACAGAAGTCCTGCTCGGCGCCCGGCAAGATCGATTGCTCGACGCGATCGCTCTTGAGCGTATCGCGAGAGGCCTGGACCCTGGGGAGAGAAATCTCGTAGCAGACAAGATGCGCGACATGGCGCCTGCCCCGCATCTGATTTCCCACGATCTCCTCGATGAACTGGGTGTTCCGCCCGAAACCCTTTTTGATGTCATCCAGGGCGCTGGACGTCTGAAAATGGCCGTTCGCGGCTGGGTGGCCGAACAGCACCTGTTCGACAGCCTGTCACGGACACCGGGTGTGTCGGATTGCGAACGCCTTGAGGAGGACGGCCGACCCGATATCTCCCTGCGCTGGAAAGGCAGCCCACCGCTCTTCATCGAGTGCAAGAACACACTGCGCAAGACCTACGCTGATGGCGTGGCCAAGGTCGACTTTCAGAAGACCCGTGCGTCGAAAGGCGATCCATGCTCGCGGTACTATCGAACCTCTGACTTTCAGGTGCTCGCCGCCTGTCTCCACGCCGTGACAGAGCGCTGGGAATTCAAGTTCGCCCTGACGCGCGAACTCCTGCCGCACGCCGAGTGCGAAGGACGTTTATCGAGCAATGTCCGAGTCGAGCAGCCCATTTTTGTGGATCGTCCGGATCCTTTGTTCGACAGGTGTTCCGAAGCGGTTTAGGGAGAGGAAATGACTTTGAAAGCGATTTCCCTCTTTACCGGTGTCGGCGGACTCGACTTTGGCTTCGAGGCGGCGGGGTTCGAAACACGTGTGGCCTCCGACATTGATCCTGTGGCCTGCGAATCAATCCGACTGAACCGAAACTGGCCGGTCCTGGAAGGAGCCATCGAAGACATCCCGACGTCCGCCCTCCTGGAGACTGGCGGTTTGAAACAGGGGGAAGCCGATGTTCTTATTGGCGGCCCTCCTTGTCAGCCCTTTAGCAAATCGGGCTATTGGGCACGTGGCGACTCGCGTCGCCTAGAGGATCCGCGTGCTGACACGCTGACTGAATATCTCCGGGTGCTGAAAGAGGCCCAGCCCAGAACCTTTCTCCTCGAGAACGTCCCAGGCCTTGCCTACAAGGGAAAGACAGAGGGCATCGAGGCGCTGCGTAGCGGGATCGCCGCCATCAACGACGAGCTGGGGACAGACTATTCGCTTTCATTCTCCTCGCTCAACGCCGCACACTTTGGCGTCCCCCAAATGCGTGAACGTGTCTTCGTCATCGGGGCGCGCGACGGGCAAGAATTTCGATTTCCGGAGCCAACCCATGCCGCTCCTGACGACATTGAGGCGCAGGCCGGAAAACACCCCTTCCGTACAGCCTGGGATGCATTTGCTGGCCTCCCGCCGCCAGAAGACCCAGACGAATTGAAGCTCACTGGCAAATGGGCCGACCTTCTTCCCTCGATTCCAGAGGGGGAGAACTATCTCTGGCATACAGATCGAGGCGGCGGCGTTCCCTTGTTCGGTTGGCGCAGGCGTTATTGGAACTTTTTGCTCAAGCTCGCGAAGGACCGACCGTCCTGGACAATCCAGGCACAACCCGGTCCGGCGACTGGCCCCTTCCATTGGGACAACCGCCGACTTTCTGCGGAAGAAATGTGCAGGCTACAGAGCTTCCCGGATGGATTGCGCTTTAATGGACGGATCGCAGATGCGCAGCGACTCATAGGTAACGCGGTCGCATCAGCTCTTGCGGAAGTATTGGCGCGCGAGATCAAAGTTCAGCTGCTCGGACATCGGCGTACAATGAAACCACTCACGCTCATTCCGCAGATCAATAGTGCGAAGCCGATCCCACGTCGGCCAGCAAAGGTCGCCGAGAAGTATCTCCATCTCGTCGATAGCGATACAGCCCATCCGGGAACGGGCCGCGGAAGGGCTGCATCAAGCCGCGAGCAATCTGCTGCCTGATACACGATCGCCGGGGCTGTAGTGAACAAGTCTTAATGGACGACAGCTAGTGTCGACGAATGTTCTACTTCGTCGATGAAAGCGGCAATACAGGCGCAAACCTGTTCGATCCCAACCAACCCAATCTCCATTATGGCGTGATTGGTTGCCGTAAGAACCTTGATATCGTGGCGCGACCCTTGGTGGAGCGGCTACGTGCCGATCTAGGGGTCGCACGGCTTCACGCGAATGAACTTGGCGCTGGTCGGCTGATCCCTGTCGCGATCGCCCTCAATCGCTTCCAGAAGCGAGAAGATGTGCGGTTCAATTTTTACACTGTTGTGAAATCGGATCACGCGATCATCACATTCTTCGATCAGGTCTTCGACTCGGGCATGAATGACGCTGTTCCATGGCACCACTACTGGACACCGCTCCGATACATATTGCTGATGAAGGTCGCCTATCTATTCGATGACGACCTCAGACGATTGGCCTGGCAGGCAAGACTTGAACAGTCACCGGACCGTTGTGCGGAGAAACTCGTTGAGCTTTGCGAAAAGCTGAAGGATCGCGTCGGCATGCTACCTGATCGGCGCTCAAAAGAGATTATCGATGGAGCTTTGACCTGGGCAGCAGCGCGCCCAAACGAAATATCTTACGGTGCGAGCAATCGCGAAAGTGCCCTCCAGATATCACCCAATCTGGTTGGCTTTCAGCAAGTGCTCCAAGGAATAGCCGACCATTCTGCTCGAACGAAACGTGACGTGCGGCGTATTACGGTCGATCGTCAGAATGAGTTTAACACCGCACAAGGCTTCCTTGCTGATCTGTATAGTCGACTGCGCGGATCGAAGTTTGAGATGCCGCCTGGCATGCCAAACTATGATTGGTCTTACATGCCAGACACGAACATCGAGTTTCGAGCTGGCGATGACAGCGTAGGACTCGAAATCGTAGATGTTTATTTATGGATCATAAAAAGAGCGGTCGAAGGCCGTGATCTGCCCCGCGAACTCTTTGAACTCATTCATGGCCAGAGGCATCGAGGACGAACAGATGCGGTGTCATTGGCGGGGATAGAGCGGCGCTGGTCGCACTTGCTTAGCCTCCCAGATCCGACGCCTGAAGTGGCCGCACAGATAATGCCCCATTTGGACCATGCTGAAGCGGGACGACTGGATGCCATCCGAAACCTTGAAAGAGACTGACACTGATCAAGCCGTTCATGCGACTGAGCGCTGCGAATTATTGCGGGCTTCCGAACTAGGCAGTCGCGATACAAGCTCCGAGACTGATGCGCTCGTGACCTCAGTCGGAGCGCTGCATGACCGGTACAAAATTCCTGATCGGCACCATTGCGATTGTCTTTGCGATTATTGTGATCACGACATGGGGCGCAACCCAGTGGACGGCGGCGGCGCTCGGCTATCAACCGGCCCTCGGGCGCCCTTGGTTCATGCTCGGCGAGACGCCGGTCTACCGCCCCTGGCGCCTTTTCCAATGGTGGTTTGCCTACGAAGCGTATGCGCCGGGCGTGTTTGCCAAAGCCGGCTTAATGGCCGCAGGCGGTGGCTTTGCCGGCGCAATCGTCGCCGTCATCGGCTCCCTGCTTCGGGCGCGCAACAGCCGCTACGCGACGACCTACGGATCGGCGCGATGGGCGAGCTTTCAGGACGCGCGCAAAGCCGGATTGCTCGTCGAAGACGGCGTCTTCCTCGGGCGCCTCAAATCCTCTTATCTGCGCCATGACGGCCCGGAGCACGTCATGGCCTTCGCCCCGACCCGGTCCGGTAAGGGCGTCGGTCTGGTCGTGCCGACGCTTCTCGGCTGGAGGGGCAGCGCCGTCATTCATGACATCAAGGGAGAGAACTGGGACCTGACCAGCGGCTGGCGCTCGCGCTTTTCGAATTGTCTCCTGTTCGAGCCAACCAATCCGCTTTCAGTCCGGTTCAATCCGCTCCTTGAAGTGCGGCGCGGCGAGAACGAAGTACGCGACGTCCAGAACATCGCCGACATTCTTGTCGATCCCGAAGGCTCGCTCGAACGCCGCAACCATTGGGAAAAGACCGGCCATGCCCTGCTGGTCGGCGTCATCTTGCATGTTCTCTATGCGGAAGAGGACAAGACGCTGTCAGGCTGCGCGCGGTTTCTGTCAGACCCCGGCCGCAGCTTCGAAGCAACGCTGTTGGCAATGATGAACACCAGGCACCTGCGTGATCCGGACACGCCCCATCCCGTGGTCGCACAGGCCGCCCGTGAATTGTTGAACAAGTCCGAGAACGAGCGCTCTGGCGTACTGTCCACCGCGATGAGCTTTCTCGGCCTCTATCGCGATCCAGTGATCGCGCGCGCCACGAGCGCCAGCGACTGGCGCATCGCCGATCTGGTCGACGGCGCGCGGCCAAGTTCGCTCTATCTCGTCATTCCGCCCTCTGACATTTCCCGCACGAAGCCCCTTGTGCGCCTGATCCTGAACCAGATCGGACGGCGTCTGACCGAAGACCTGCCGGACGGCGACACTCCCCGTCAAAAGGTCCTGATGATGCTGGACGAGTTTCCAGCGCTCGGGCGCCTCGACTTTTTCGAAAGCGCCCTCGCCTTTATGGCAGGCTACGGCATCCGCGCCTATTTGATCGCCCAGTCGCTCAACCAGATCGAAAAGGCCTACGGACCCAACAACTCGATCCTCGACAATTGCCATGTACGCATCGCCTTCGCCTCGAATGACGAGCGTACAGCCAAGCGCATTTCCGACGCCCTAGGAACGACAACAGAGCAGCGGTCCCAGCGCAACTATGCCGGCCATCGCCTCGCGCCCTGGCTCAGTCATGTGATGGTCTCCAGTCAGGAAACCCAGCGCCCGCTGCTGACGCCCGGCGAAGTCATGCAGCTGCCGCCCGACGACGAACTCGTCATGGTGTCCGGCGCCCGGCCGCTGAAAGCGAAGAAGCTCCGCTACTTTCAGGATCGCAATTTTACAGAGCGGGTGTTGCCCGTTCCAACGGAGCCTGTTCTTCCACCTGGGCGGCAGCATGACTGGACTGGCAAGCCAATCAGGCCCTACCCCTCAGAAGACGCGGACGGTTTCACCACCGAGTCCGCCGACGATGGCGGCCTCGCGCGCGATCACTCCCCGAGACTTGATGTCCCTGAACCGCCAACGCCGAGGCAAGCGCCAGAACCCGACGCGGAACGAAACTCGGACGACTTTGATGAGACCTCCCAAAGCCGACTGAAGCCCGCTCAACGCGCCTTGGGTCTGGACCAGGCCAACCGCGACCTCCTGCCGGATTTCTGAGATGGTTAAACCCCGCGTCAACATCCGCTTGTCTTACGAGATGCATCGCACTCTTGAGCAGATGGTGCTGGCGCCCGGCGCCACGAAATCTGCCATCATCGAGGATGCGCTTCGGGCCTATCTTGATCCTTCCTGCACGGGCGGGCGCGAGCAGGCTCTTATGCAGCAGCTCGACCGCTTCGATCGACGGCTCAATGCGATCGAGCGCGACACAGCCCTGTCCCTTGAGACGCTCGGCCAATACGTCCTCTACTGGCTGACTCGCACCGATCCTCTTCCGGAAGGCGAGCGCGATGCGGCCCATATCCTTGGGCAAAGGCGGTTTGAGTATTTCCTGGAGCAGGTCGCCCGGAAGGTGACTTCCGATGATCCCCTGTCCGCAAGGGCTTTGCCGCCGGATACAGCAGATTCTGACAATGCGTGATATTTGACGCATTGCAGGCTCTGAAGGGTCTTTTTGTCTGATTTTTGACGCGTTAAGAAAATCGACATTGCTATCGATCATAATGCGTCATAAATAATGCATTGCGCCCCCAATCCAGCTTCTATGTATCACTTATGACGCACAAAATCGACTTCTCCACCGCCTCCAGCGAGGCCATCATCGACGCGCTTGGCAAGCGCCTCGACGAGATCCGCCTCAGCCGGAACATCGCCCAAACCGATCTGGCGCAGGAGGCGGGCGTCTCCCGTAGCACGCTGACACGGCTCGCCGAAGGAAAGCCTGTGTCGCTCGATTCCTTCGTGCGCGTGATGCAGGCGCTTCGCCTCACCGATCATCTCGCCGCGCTCCTCCCCGATCCCAGCGTGCGCCCCGTCGACCGCGTCCGGCTTGACGGCGCTGAACGCCAGCGCGCCAGCGGCAAACGCGCCGAGCCCTCGGACTGGACCTGGGGCGACGATGCTGACGAGGACGCATGACCGACACCGCACGCGTCATCCTGTGGGGCAGCGATATCGGCGCCGTGACCTGGCTTCCCGATCGCGGCCTTGGCGTCTTTCAGTATACGCCTGAATTTGCGCGCTCTGGCATCGAAGTCGCCCCTTTGATGATGCCGCTTAGCGACACGCCCTATGAGTTTCCTTCCCTGTCCCGCGAGACCTTCAAGGGACTGCCGGGTATGCTGGCCGACAGCCTGCCCGACAAGTTCGGCAACACGCTGATCAACGCCTGGCTGGCGGCCCGCAGTCGCGAGCCCGGCAGCTTCACGCCGGTCGAACGGCTTTGCTATACCGGCACGCGCGGCATGGGCGCTTTAGAATTCCGGCCACTGATCAATGAGGCGCCGAGAACGTCGAGAAGAGTGGAGATCGACGCGCTCGTGGCGCTCGCCAACCGCGTGCTTGATGACCGGGTCGCGCTTGAAGGCAAGCTGACCGGCGAGGACGACACGCACGCCATCGAAGACATCTTGCGCGTCGGCACCTCCGCCGGCGGCGCAAGAGCAAAAGCCGTTCTTGCCTGGAACCCGGACACAGGCGAGTTTCGCTCCGGTCAGGCGCCGGCGGGGGAAGGCTTTTCCCAATGGCTGATGAAGTTCGACGGCGTGCACGGCAACAAGGATCGCGAACTCGCTGACCCCCAAGGCTTCGGCCGGATTGAATACGCCTATCATCTGATGGCCCGAGCCGCCGGCATCGACATGGAAGACTGCCGCCTGCACGAAGAAGGCGGACGCGCCCACTTCATGACAAAGCGGTTTGATCGCACTTCGAAGGGCGGAAAACTGCATATGCAGTCGCTCGGCGCACTCATGCACTACGACTTCAACGTCGCGGGCGCCTACGCCTATGAACAGGCCCTGCAGACCATCAAGCGTCTCGGCCTGCCCATGCATGATGTCGAGCAGCAGGTGCGGCGTACATTCTTCAACGTCCTCGCCCGCAACCAGGACGATCACGTCAAGAACATCGCCTTCCTGATGAACCGCAAGGGCGACTGGCGTCTCTCGCCCGCTTTCGATGTCGCCTATTCCTACAATCCGTCAGGCGCATGGACCAGCCAGCACCAGATGAGCGTTAACGGCAAGCGCGACAGGTTCGACTTCGATGACCTGATCGCTTTCGCCAGCGTGGGCGGGATCAAGAAGACCAAAGCAAAAGCCATTCTTGAGGAGATTTCAGCCGCCGTCGGCGATTGGCGGTCCTACGCCGACAAGGCGGGACTGTCGGAAACCGACACGGCACGCATCCAACGTACCCACCGTCGGGAGCTGTTTGTTTAGGCGCGACGCGGCGACGTATGACCTTGCTGATCCTTGCAAAAGGCCCCGACACGCCGCATCGGTTTGCACGTTTCCGAACTACCCTAAAATAGCGCGAAATCAGAGGATTGGCCTTGTCAGCAAAGACAGGAGCCCCTCCCCCGATGTCCGCACCCGCTCGATCTGCAGAGACCGATCAACGACGCCTCTCCATGCTGCGGTCCGCCTGCGAAGGCGCGGTGCGGGCAGCGCTCGACGCTGACGACGTCATCGAAATTCTCGCCAACCCCGACGGCTCGATCTGGATCGAGCGGGCGGGGCGCGGGGTCGAAGTCAGTCCCGACCGGATTTCAGCCACAGCGCGCGAACGGATCATCCGCCTTGTCGCGAGCAGCATAGGCGAGGCCTGTGATCGGTCCTCCCCAATTGTTTCTGCCGAACTCCCCGGCAGCGGCGAGCGGTTTGAAGGACTTCTCCCACCTGTCTCGACGGCGCCGTGCTTTTCGATCCGCAAGCCCGCGACGACGCCGTTTGAACTCGGTGACTATGTCACCCAGGGCGCGCTCGCCCCGGCTCTGGCGACCGCACTCCAGGACGCGATTGCTAACCATGCGAATATCCTGATCGCGGGCGGCACGTCCTCCGGCAAAACGACCTTCACCAACGCTTTGCTCGCTGAACCCTCCCTGCATGGCGACCGCATCGTCATCCTCGAAGACACAAGAGAGCTGCGCTGCGCCGCGCCCAATGCGCTTCAGTTACGCACCCATCGCGGCAGCACGAGCCTGCAGGACCTTGTCCGCTCCACGCTGCGCCTGCGGCCTGACCGGATCATTGTCGGCGAGGTGCGCGGGGCTGAAGCGCTCGACCTGCTCAAGGCCTGGAACACCGGTCACCCCGGCGGGATCACGACGCTGCATGCCAACTCCGCCCACGGCGCGCTTCAGAGGCTGGAACAGCTGACCCTGGAAGCCACACCGCGCGCGCCCTTCGATCTCATCGCGGAGGCGATCGACGTAGTCGTGTTCATGAGCCGCGCAGGCGGCCAGCGGCGCGTCGAAGAGGCGCTGCGCGTCACCGGTTTTGACGGCGAAGGCTACCAGACCGCCCCGCTTGTCTCCCGTTCCCTGTCCCTCGTCCAACATGGAGAAACCCTATGACGCTCTACACTCACCTCCAGACAATGAACCGAACGGTTCAGGTCGCGGCCTGTATTGGCCTCGGCGTGATGATCGCAGGCCCTGCCCATGCGGCAGGCTCCGGCATGCCCTGGGAGGGCCCGCTCGATCAGATCCTGACCTCGATCGAAGGCCCGGTCGCACGCATCGTGGCGGTGATCATCATCACCATCACCGGCCTGACGCTCGCCTTTGGTGAGACCAGCGGCGGCATGCGCAAGCTGATCCAGATCGTGTTCGGCCTCTCCATCGCTTTCGCTGCGACAAGCTTCTTCCTGACCTTCTTCAGTTTCGGCGGCGGAGCGCTCGTCTGATGGCCGACGGCTATGAAATCCCCCTCCACCGGTCGCTGACCGAGCCGATCCTGATGGCGGGCGCGCCGCGCACGGCCGCCATCGCCATCGGGACGCTTGCGGCCGCGGTGGGCCTTGGCCTCCAGCTCTGGATACCGGGGCTCATTCTTTGGGTCGTGGGCCACTCGGCAGCGGTGTTCATGGCCCGAAGCGATCCGGATTTCATGGCCGTTGCGAGCCGTTCGACGCGCCACAAGGAGCATCTGACATGCTGAACCTCAAGGAATACGCAGACACGCCCACACTGCTCGCCGATTATCTCCCCTGGGCCTGCATTGTCGCGCCGGGCGTCGTCCTCAACAAGGATGGGTCGTTTCAAACGACCTTCCGTTATCGCGGGCCTGACCTCGAAAGCTCGACAGAGGAAGAACTCGTTTCCGTCATGGC
>MDSW01011768.1_pt1 | contig 12068 bp, 11 predicted proteins | sample 811171 | NCBI WGS metagenome assembly MDSW01 (sample SAMN05326641, study PRJNA326480) | marine metagenome | isolation source: seawater | place: Atlantic Ocean: North West | collected 2012
GTTTAAGTTTATATTTGTAAAAGGAAATTTTTTATCATAAATCATATAGCCAGAATCAAAAAAATCCTTAGTATTTTTTTTTAAAAAAATCTTATGGTAAAAATTAAAATAATGTTGTTGTATAATTCTTCTATTAAGAAATCTTTTTCTTATATGACCTAACATAATATTTTATTTTTTTATTAAGATATCACCTATCATTAAGACATCTAAACCAGATTTAAAAAAAGTATTAATCGCATCATCTGGGGAGCAAACTATTGGCTCTCCGTTAATATTAAATGATGTATTCAGTAACATTGGGAAACCAGAAATTTTCTCAAATTCTTTAAGAATTTTATAAAAATCTGGATTTGTTGTTCTGTTAACAGTCTGCACTCTAGCAGTATTATCTAAATGAACTATTCCTGGCAGTTTATCTATATAATTTTTTTTTATTTTAAAAACTCTCTCCATATAATTGTTATTTTTACAACCATCGGTCTCAAAATATTTTTCAAAGTGTTCTTCTATGATTGATGGGGCAAATGGACGGTATTTTTCTCTATATTTTATTGATATATTGATTAAATCTTTTGTTTTCTTATTTGTTGGGTCGCCAAATATACTTCTGCAGCCTAACGCACGATCTCCAAATTCAAGTTTTCCATTTAAAAATCCTACTATTTTATTTTCAAAACATTTTTTTGCTATGCACTTATGATAATTTTTTATAACACTGAAATTAATTTTTCTCTTTTGTATTGATTTTAATACATCTTTTTTTTGATATTTAAGACCCACAAAAGGTGAATTGTTAATTTTTTTTCTCTTTTTATTTAAAATATTATAATAAAGGTATAGAGCACTACCTATAGAGTTTCCAGTATCAGATGGTGCGTATGGAATATATAAATTATCAAAATCACTTTTTTTTATTATTTTTCCATTAAAAACAGTATTAAGAAAAAAACCACCGCTTACTACTAAATTTTTATTTTTTGTTAATTTATAAAGATGTTTTAAAAAATGTAATGCAATTTCCTCAGAGCATATTTGAAGAGCTTTTGCTATTTTGATTTGTTTCTTAGAAGGTTTAGCATTGTAGCTAACTTCATCTATATTAAATAAATCAAGCATTTCTTTTGTATAATGATGATTGCTATTACCTAAGTTTGAATATTCAAAGTATTTGGATACAAGCTCAAATTTCCCATTAACTGAAAGAGTATAACATTTTTTTACTTTTTTAATTTCATCTTTGCAATCATAAGCATATGCAGACATAGCCATTACTTTCCATTCATCATTGTCACTTTTATAACCTAAAAGTTCTGTAAAAGTTGCATACAGTTTTCCCAAAGAGTTAGGTAAATTTTGTGACTCGATTTTATTAATTTTATTATTTTCACCCAAGCTAAATGTTGTTGACTCGTATTCTCCTTTAAAATCACAAGTTAATATGGAAGCGGATTTAAAATTGGATAAGTAAAATCCGTTCGCAGCATGTGATTGATGATGATTAATATGATAAATCTTAGGAAAATTTTTATCATTATGTTCCATCTTTGTATATGAGCCCAAGTCTCTATTGTTTCTAAGATTTAGAAGATTATCACTTAGTGTATAAAAATTATGCTCTCTAAAAGATCTAAAAGAAGAAAGCAATGGATTATATTTTACCATGTGTTTAGATGGATCCCACCCAACAGCAACATAATCTATGTTAGAAAAGCCCAATTTTTCTTCCTCAAGTATTTTTTTTATACTTAAAATTGGAAATTTTTTTGTAAATTTTTCTCTATTCAACCTTTCTTCTTGTAAAGCAACTCTTACATCTCCATCTTTTATCAAACATGCTGATGAATTAAACTCTCCGTAATTTAATCCTAATATATATTTATCATTCATTGAAATAATCTAATTAATAATTTTAGTCTTTTTGATTCGATAAAAACATAGCATATATTGTTTATTTGTTCATTAGTCATATAAAAGATGATATTTATTATAAAAATCCGAATAGTTAAATTTTTCTGAAATCTTACCCTTTTCCATAATTATTATTTCGTCACAAATTTTAAGTGGCTTTAATTTGTGAGATATAATTACATACGTTTTATTTTTTTTATTTTGTAGTTGTTTTAATTTTTCTAATATAAAATCTTCATTGCTCGGGTCCAAAGAGTTGGTAAATTCGTCTAAAATTAATACTTCTGGGTCTCTATATAAAAGTCGTGCCAGTCCAACTCGTTGTATCTGTCCACTAGATAAAATTGATCCTTTTTCACCAATTTTTGTATTCAATCCATGTTTTAATTCATCTAAAAAATCAGAAACACCAGAATAAAAAATTGCATCATCAAGTTTCTTTTTATCAATGGAGTCTTTGCTATTTAAAAAAATAATATTATTTTCTAATGTGTCATCTAGTAGATAGTTATCTTGAGAAATTAAACCAATATTTTGTTGCCAACCTGAAACTTTTTCATTAATGAGTTTTCCATCAACTAATATTTTGCCAGTAGTTGGCCTTAAAAGTCCGCAAATAATATTTATTAAAGTTGTTTTACCAGAACCTGATTTACCAAGAAAGGCAATACTTTTGCCTTTTTCTATTTTAAGGTTGAAGTTTTCAAATATATTTTGATTTCCATCATTATATTTGAAAGATATATTATTTAATTCAAAATCTTTTTTAAATTGTACTAAATCTTTTTTAAGTTCATGCAATTTTTCTTCTGGTTTTGAATATTTTTCTAATTTATTAATTTCATTATTTAATAATTGAACAGAAGGATTGAAAGACCTTAATACAGAAATACTTGATCCAACACGAGAAACAATTGGTAACAATCTAATGAATGCTACAATATAAAGTGACAAAGCTGGGAGAGCACTAATTGAATCTGCGTGAGCTAAAAATTTAATTAAAAGTAGTACAATGATAACAAAAACTATTTCAAAAATTGCTATGGGTAAAGCACTTATTATTTCAGTTATTTTTTTTGATTGTTCAAATATATCTACTTTATTTGAAAAGTTTTCTAAAACTTTATTTTCTTTTTTAGTAATTTTAATTTCTTTAATTGCACCACATGTTTGATTTATCCATTGATAAACTGCATTAACAGTTTGTAATCTTCTTAAACCAAGCCTGTTTAAGTAATCATAAAAGACCAAAAAATATAAAAATATGCAGAATATTAAAAAAATTAAAGCTAACATTGTTGAATATATATCAACCACGAGAAGAAGTAAAAAAATTGAAAAGAGTAAAAGAAAATCTTTAGAAAATTTTAAGATATTAAAAAAATTTGTTACATAATTTTGTACTTCCGTGTCAGTATTTCTTAAAATTTCTGAAGTATTGTAGGACTTCATTGTTTCAAATGGCGCGGACATATAAAGTCTTAAAAATTTTCTCTTTAAATAGTAGTTAAATTTTTTTTTTAAGGAAGCCTGGTAAAAAACAACTGATAAATAAAAAAAATTTTTTATAAAAAAAATAATGATAAAAAAAATTATACCAAAATTTAATAAATTATCTTTATTTGTAGGATTTAAAAAATCTTTAAAAAAATTGAAATAATTTGGCAAAATTGGCTCTGAACTTACCACAAAATCTATGAATAAAGGTATTACAGCAATGGAAATAGTTTCTGCAAGGACTAATACCATATTTAAAATTATAAATAAAACAATATGATTATTATTTTCTTTAGCAATTAAATTAATATAATTTTTCATTTTGTTATCGTTTTAAAAAAAAATTTTTTAATTTCCTAATAAGCATGTAAATGATATGAATTTTTTTTGATAAATGAAAAATAATTTTAGAAACTATAAAATTATTATAAAAAATTCTATTCATATTTAATTTTTTTTGATAAATTTTTTTTAAATTTTTCTTTTTTTGGCCAATGATCAAAAAACTTTTATCGAAATAAAAACGGCATTCCAATATTTCTATTTGATTTATTGATAGATGATATTTAATTGCATTTTTAGTTGGAAGTGAATTAAAACTATCAGAAAAATCTTTGCTGGAATATTTTTTGGGATAATAATCATAAAATTTATCTCTCCAAATAAAATAACCATTATCGTTTAACTTGTTCATTAATTTATTTAATGAAACAGAAAAGCCAGTTACATATTCAAAAGTATTTCTTGTAAACATTACATCATAATAAAGTCCTTTATTATCTAAAAAATTGTCATCTAAAATATCTAATTTTTTTTTTATAGCTTTATTTTTTAAGAATGGATTTGGCTCCATACCCTGTACTTTTCTAAAATATTTTTCAGCTATTTTTAAAAAACTTCCATCTGCACATCCAAAATCAAAAAAAGTTAAATCTGATAGATTAGAATATTTTTTCAATTTTTTTAAAATTGAAATAAATTCAGATTTGCCACTTTCTTCAGGTTCACTAAAATCATTGAATTGAATTTCTTTAACCTTATCTATTCTCTCACTGTTATTTAATTGATATATAAGATCACACTTTTCACAAATCTTCCATTCGTATTCATTCGATGAAAAAATTATTTTCTGATTATAATTATTACAACATGTGTTAGTATTTTCATTTTTCATTAGAATAAAAGATTGTATTTAACGATTTGATTTTTTTTGATATCTCTTTTAAGTTTTTTTCCTGTTATTTTATTAATTGAAAAAGGGTTAATTCCCAGGCCAGGTCTTAAAGAAACTAGATCAGCACTTTTAATCTTAGAACCTCTTTTTATATTTTTATTAAAATACAAACTTTTTTTTGAAATTTTTGACATTTCTAATTCTTCAGGTTGAATTTTTTTTATTTTTTTTCCCATTACCAATTCGGTTTTTCTAATTTGATTAACCATTTTTTTTAACTCACTAGTATTGAAAGAAGCCTTATGATCAGGTCCTTTTAAATTTTTGTTCAAAGTGAAGTGTTTTTCAATGATTCTTGATCCTGCCGATACTGCTAAACAAGGTATCATAATATCATTACTATGATCTGAATATCCCACAATAAATCCAAATTTTTTTAGGGAATTTAGTGCATTTAAGTTTATTGATTTTAAGGAACAAGGATAGTTAGAGACGCAATGCAGTAAAGAAATTTTGAAATTTTTATATTTTTTATAAATTTGAACTGTTTTTTTCACATCATTTATTGACGACATACCTGTAGAAATTATTACTGGTTTTTTTAATTTTGCTAAATAATTATGTAAATTATAATCAATCAAATCAGCAGACGCGGTCTTGAATATTTTTACACCTAGTTTATTCAAAAATTTAGCACTTTTGACATCATACGGTGTTGATAAAAAAATAATTTTATTTTTTTTACAATATTTAAAAAGAGTTTTATGATCTTCATAACTTAACTCAAGTTTTTTGATCATCTGATAATGATCTTCTTTGTCTTTCGAAGATTTAAATTGATATTTTACTTTTCTCGTACCTGGCAATACAAGATTTTCAGCCTTAAAAGTTTGAAATTTTACTGCATCTGCTCCAGCTAATTTAGCATTTTTGATAAGTTTCTTTGCTAAAGAAATATTATTGTTGTGGTTAACGCCTATTTCAGCGATTATAAAGGTTCTATTTAGATTTGTAAAAAAATTTTTCACTATATTAAATATCTACTTAATAAAATATCTGCTTAAAATGTAGCCAAATTAAGATATTTTAGTTGAAAGTTCAATAGTTGAACGCTATGTTTGTTCAATATTTGAACAATTATGGAAAAAAATCAAGATAATTTAGATTTATTAAGAAAGATTAGCAAACAACCTAAAGTTTCTCAAAGGATGCTAGCAGACGAACTTGGATTCAGTTTAGGTAAATTAAATTATTGTCTTAATGCTTTGAAAAAAAAAGGACTTATTAAAATCAAAAATTTTAAAAATAGTAAAAATAAGATTAACTACATTTATCTTCTTACCCCAAAAGGTATCACAAAAAAAAGCTTACTTACAGTTAATTTTATGAAAAGAAAAATGAAAGAGTATGAAGAACTAAAAAAAGAATTAGAAAACATAAATGAAAAATAATATTTCTATATCTACAGGTGGTTATAAAAATTTATCAGGCTTACAAGCAATAAAATATCTCAAAAAAAATAATATTTTTTCAATTGAGTTATCTGGTGGAAAATATTCAAAAAATCAATTAAAACAAATTACATCTTTTAAAAAAAAATTAAATTTAAGAGTCCACAATTATTTTCCACCTCCAAAGAACCCATTCGTAATTAATCTTGCTTCTGATAATAAAAAAATTCTAAATAAATCCATTAGTCAGATAAAAAAATCAATTTTATTAGTAAAAAAGCTTGGAGGAAATACTTATAGTTTCCATGCTGGTTTTAGACTAGACCCTAATTTTAAATCTTTAGGAAAAAAATTTGAAAAAATAAAAATGATGAGCAAAAAAAAAGCTTTAAACAACTTTGTTAAACAAACTAAAAAAATATCTAAATTTGCTAAAAAAAATAAAGTTAATATTTTGCTGGAGAATAATGTACTCACTAAAAAGAACCTTAATAGATTTAAAAGCAATCCTTTTTTATTAACAAATTATAGAGATATGCAAAATTTTTTTAAACTTATGCCTAAAAATGTAAGATTGCTCATAGATGTTGCTCACTTAAAAGTAAGTGCTAAAACAGAAAAATTAGACCCAATAAAATCATTAAAAATTATGAACAAATATGTCAAGGGATATCATTTTTCAGAAAATAATGGTTATACTGATAGCAATAGCCCTTTTAACAAAAATGCTTGGTTTCTACCTTATATTAAAAAAAATTTAAACTACTATAGTATTGAGGTTTATAATGAATCTCCTAGTAAACTTAAAAACCAAATAAATATTTTAAAAAAAAAGTTAGTCACGTTATAAATGAACTTAAATAAATTACCCCCCTTAAAAGATTTAATTATTGAAAAAAATTGCTCTCTTAAAGACGCTATTAAAATTATTGAGAAAGGTGGTCAAAGAGTTGCATTTGTGGTTAATAATCAAAAATTTTTAAATGTTATAACTGATGGTGACATTAGAAGAGCATTATTAAAAAAATTTACTTTAAACACAAATATATCAAAAATTATTTTTAAAAAAAAATGCAAATACTTAAATGTAAATTCATCTTTTGAAGTAATTCAAAAAGCAATGGGATCGAATCTTGCTCATTTACCATTAGTAGATAATCAAAAAAAACTTGTAGATTATGCAGTTAATTTTAAAATAAATAAAATCCCAGTATCTGAACCACAATTTTTAGGTAACGAAAATCTTTATTTAAATGATTGTATAAATTCAGGATGGATATCTTCTGGAGGAAAGTATGTTAAATTATTTGAAAAATCTTTTTCTAAATTTATTAAATCAAAATATACTTTATCTACAACTAGCGGTACGACCGCCCTGCATTTAACTTTAGCAAGTTTAGGAATTAAAAAAAATGATGAAATAATTCTTCCTAATTTAACGTTTATATCACCAGTAAATGCAGCAATTTATTTAGGGGCAAAGCCCATATTAGTTGATATTGATGAGAGCAATTTGTGCATAGATCCAAAGAAAATTGAAAAAGCAATTACCAAAAAAACAAAAGCAATTGTGGTAGTTTATCTGTTCGGACACGGTTGTGATATAGATAAAATTAAAAGAATTGCCAAGAAATATAAATTACTTTTAGTAGAAGATTGTGCCGAAGGCATGGGAACTTACTGCAAAAATAGACATGTTGGAAATTTTGGTGATGCATCAACCTTTAGTTTTTTTGGAAACAAAACTATTACTACTGGAGAGGGTGGAATGGTCTGTTTTAAGAAAAAAAAATACTTTGAAATAGCAAAAAAACTCAGAGATCATGGCATGAGTTTAAAAAAAAGATATTGGCATAATTATATAGGATTTAATTATAGAATGACCAATATGCAGGCTGCAGTTGGTTTTGCGCAAATGGAAAGAATAAAATTTTTCATAAAACAAAAAAAAAAAATGGCAAAAAAATATCGGTTTTATTTAAATAATAACAAACAAATTTTTTTCTCTAAAAATTTTCCAAATACTCAAAGTTCTTATTGGTTGTATTATATAAAGCTTAAGAAAAAAATTTCAAATGCTAGAGATAAAATAATTAATATTCTTTTAAAAAATGGTATTGAGGCAAGAAATTGTTTTTACCCTGTTCATCTAATGGAACCTTATAAAAATTATTATTCAAAAAAAAATAATTTAGATAATTCAATTAAACTATCAAGATCTATTATTGCATTACCTTCCTCTGTAAATTTAGGAGATCAAGAGATAAAAAATATATGTGCAAACTTGAATATGGTTTTAAAAAAATTTGATAATGATTAGAAATTATAAAAAAAAATTTGACTTACAGAATAAACTTGCTTTTGTTGCAGGTGGACAAGGTTACATAGGAAATGAAATAGTTAACGCATTAGTTTCTATGAACTGCAGAGTAGTAGTTTTAGATATTTATCGAACAAAACGTAATAAAAACAAAAAAATTCAAAATGAATATGTTGATTTAAGCAAAACTTTTAAATTAGAAAAGTTTTTTAAAAGAATAATAAAAAAACATGGTATGGCAGATATTTTTATCAACGCAAGCTATCCTAGAACTAAAGACTGGAAAAAAAATTCTTTTCAAAAAATTAATTTAAAAAGTTTTGAGTCGAATATCAAAATTCACTTAAACTCATATACGTGGTGTTCTAAAATCATCGCAGAAAATATGGTAAAAAATAAAATTAATGGAAGTATAATTAATTTAAGTTCTATTTATGGATTAGTTGGACAAGATCTAGAAATTTACAAAGGAACTGATATGAAAGAAAACTTGAGCTACTCTGTTATTAAAGGGGGAATAAATAATTTTACAAAACAAATGAGCAGTTATTATGGAAAATTTAATATTAGAGTAAATGCTATTTGTCCTGGAGGAGTGATAAATTTTGAAGATAAGAAAAAATTAAAAATTCAAAAATTATTTGAAAGAAATTATATTAATAAAGTTCCTCTTAAAAGATTTGCTAGAACTGATGAAATTGCTTCAACTGTTATTTTTTTATCAAGTGATGCCTCATCTTATATTACAGGGACTCTTCTACCAGTTGATGGTGGCTGGACAGCAATTTAGGATATGAGCATTAAATGAAAAAAAAAGTTTTATGTGTTATTCCAGCAAGGAAAGGCAGTAAAGGTCTAAAAAATAAAAATATAAAAAAACTTAACAAAATACCTTTAATTGCATGGTCTATTTTGACGGCAAAAAAATGTAAATTGATTACAGAAATTGTCGCAAGCACAGATTGTTTAAAAATCGCAAAAATTGCAAGGAAATATGGTGCAAATGTACCATTCATCAGACCAAAAAAACTCGCAACAGATAAAGCTAGTTCTTTTAGTGTTTTAAAACATGCAATTGAATTTTTTAAAAAAAAAGAAGTTTACTTCGATTATGTATTAATGCTTGAACCAACTTCGCCCTTAAGAAATTCAAAAGATATTGATTTTTGTATAAATAAAGTGCAAAAAAATAATATTGAGACTCTAGTTAGTGTTACAAGAGTGATAGATCAGCATCCAAGTTTTTTATATTCAATAAGTAAAAAAAATATATTGAAACCTTATCTTAAAAAGCAACAAAAACTTTATATTAGGAGACAAGATGTGAGTCCACTTTACTACTTGGAGGGCTCTCTTTATATTTCAAAAATTACAACATTATTGAATAAGAGAACCTGGTATCACAAAAAAACACAAGCGTATGAAGTTGAAAAATGGAAGTCGTTAGAAATTGATGATATCGATGACTTTAAACTTGCAGAATTTTATATAAAAAATTAGACAAATGAATAAAGGACAACAACTTTTAAAAAAAGCAAAAAAAATTATACCAGGCGGAAATCAACTATTATCTAAAAGGAGCGAAATTTTTCTTCCAGGTTTATGGCCAAATTATTACAAAAAAGCAAAAGGGTGCAAGGTTTGGGATTTAAATAATAGAGTGTACTATGACTTTGCAGGAATGGGTGTTACGTCTTGTGTGTTAGGATATTCTGACAAAGATATCAATAAATCACTAAATCAAGGAATTAAAAATGGCTCGATGTGTACTCTGAATGCGACCGAAGAAATAGATTTAGCCAAAGAACTTTTGAAGATTCATAAATGGTCTGGAATGGCAAAATTTTGTAAATCTGGCGGTGAAGCATGTATGGTTGCAATAAGGATAGCCAGAGCTTACACAAATAAAAAAAATATTGCATTTTGCGGTTATCATGGCTGGCATGACTGGTATTTAGCAACAAATATGAATAATTCTAAAAATTTAGATAATCAATTACTTCCTGGGTTGAAAACCAAGGGCGTTTCAGACTCTTTTAGAAATACGATAAAACCATTTTTGTACAACGACATTAATTCTTTAAAAAAAATTTTTAAAAATAAAAATAATAATACTGGCATTATCATAATGGAACCAATGAGAGGTGTGGAGCCAAAAAATAATTTTTTAAAACAAGTAAAGTTAATTGCCAAAAAAAATAAAGCTATATTAATTTTTGATGAGATTACCTCTGGTTTTAAGGATATTTATGGAGGTTTACATTTAAAGTATAAAGTAAACCCAGATATTGCTATTTTTGGAAAATCTATAGGCAATGGTTATCCAATTTCTGCAATAATTGGAAGGAAAAATATTATGCAGGTTGCGCAGGATACATTTATAAGCTCCACTATGTGGACGGATAGACTGGGATTTATTGCTGCCAACGCAACACTAAAAAAATTGAAAAAATTTAAAATTAATAAAAAAATAGCAAGCTATGGTATTAAAATTAAAAATGGATTAAGTGATCTTGCAAGAAAAAATAAAATAAAAATTTTAATCAGTGGACAAAATTCTATACTATCTTTAAAATTTGAGTATCCAAATAATTCTGAAATACTCACATATTTTACACAAGAAATGTTAAAAAAAAATTTTTTAGCTGGTTCACAAGTAGCTACTACATATTCTTATAATGAGAAAATCATTAATAGATATTTAAAAGAAGTTGATAAAGTATTTAAAAAGATAAATTTATGTCTTAAAAGAGGAAAATTCCCTTTAAAAGACAAAATAAAACATTCTACATTTAAGAGACTTACAGGCTAAATTGCTCATGAAAAAAAACTTAACTACAGACTTTTTAGATTTCGATAAAATTCATAATTCTAGAAAAAATATTTAGAGCAAGCTGTATTTGATGAGGAATATTGTTTAAAAAAAATTATTTAATAATTTATGAATCAAAAAAAATATATTTTTAATCATATTAAAAAATTAGGTGTAAAAAAAAATGATAAGATATTGGTCTATTCTGATTTATCACGTTTTGGAATAGATAATAAGAAACTACCTAATATTGTTATTTCATCTCTAAAAAAAATTATTGGAAGTGGTGGGTCCATAGTTATGCCTTTTTATATATTGGAAAAAAAGAAACCATACATATTCAATAAAAAAAAATTCAAATTTACAAATAAAATTGGATCTTTAACTAGAAAATTTTGTGATGAAAAAAATTTAATAAGAAGCAGTTGTTTAATACATAATCATATTGGAATGGGCCCACATGCAAAAATTTTAAATCTTTCCAAAGAAAAAATATCTATAGGCAAGGGATCAGACTTTGAATTTATGATGATAAATAATTTTAAATTGTTATTGTTAGGTTGTGATCCAATACAAGGAGCTACTTATTTGCATCATTTGGAGGCTTTATATGGAGTGCCTTATAGAAAATGGATAACTGGGAAAAAAAAAAAAATTGAGGGTAAAAAAATTAAAGATATTTCAGTTAAATATTTTGCAAAAAAAAATAAAAAATATGTCTCAAATTTCAATTTTATTTTTGAAAAATTATATAATTTAAAAAAATCTCTACATATTGAAAAAGTAAAATATGGCAGAAGCTATTGTATTAAACTTAAAGTTTTACACAATTTAGTTTTAATGCTACTTAAAAAAAATAAATATTCATTAGTAAAAAAAATTCATTAATGAAAACTGATTATA
>MDSW01079912.1_pt1 | contig 12067 bp, 12 predicted proteins | sample 811171 | NCBI WGS metagenome assembly MDSW01 (sample SAMN05326641, study PRJNA326480) | marine metagenome | isolation source: seawater | place: Atlantic Ocean: North West | collected 2012
ACGTTAAGGGCTCCAGCGCCGATGGTACTTTGTCTTAAGGCATGGGAGAGTAGGACATTGCCAGGTCTACTAAACGTGAAACTAATGTTACTTTACAAAACCAATAATATAATAATAATCAATTAACATGAATTTTACCGTTATGGGGGCTGGCTATGTTGGTATCAGCATTGCCATATTAATATCACAAAAATATAATGTTAACTTGTATGATATTGATACTGAAAAATTAAACTTAATTTCAAACAAAAAATCGCCGATTAAAGATAATGATGTTGAAAATTATCTTCGTTCAAAAGAACTACTGCTTAATGTAATAAAAGATAAGCAGTTGGCAATCCATAAGGCCGATTATGTTATAATAGCAACTCCTACAAACTATGACTCTAAAGAAGGAATCTTTGATACGAGCTCAGTTGAGAATGTGATAGCTGAAATATGCGAAGAAAATCCCAAAACTAATATCATTATTAAATCAACTGTACCGCTTGGCTTTACCAAGAAAATGAGATTAAGGTTTGGTAAAAAAAACATATATTTTTCGCCAGAATTTTTGAGAGAAGGAACTGCATTGTATGATAATTTATTCCCATCAAGAATAATTGTTGGTGGTGATGATAAGCAGTCAAAAAAATTTGCTAATATACTTTTTGAATGTTCAAAAACTGAATTAAAGAATACACAAATACTTTTAATGGAGTCCTCTGAGGCTGAGGCTGTAAAATTATTTTCAAATACATATTTAGCTATGAGAGTATCGTTTTTTAATGAACTAGATACCCTATCAGAAATTAATAACCTATCCTCATTAAATATCATTAATGGTGTTTGCAGTGACTCACGTATTGGAAACTTTTATAATAATCCTTCTTTTGGTTATGGAGGTTATTGTTTACCAAAGGATACAAAACAACTACTAAGTAATTTTAGTCAAATTCCAAACAATATAATTAGGGCAATAATTGATTCTAATGAAACTAGAAAAAATTATATTACTCAGAATATAATAAAGAAAAAACCAAAATCTGTTGGGGTTTATAGACTTACAATGAAGTCAGGCTCTGATAATTTTCGTGAAAGTGCAGTATTTGGAATTATAAATAAATTAAAAGATAATAATATTCGCACATATGTATATGAGCCAGAGCTGAAGGAAAACTTAAAAAATATTATACAAGTAAATGAACTTGAAGATTTTATAAAAAAATCAGATATAATTATAGCAAATAGAATGACCAAGGAATTAGATCATGTCAAAAGAAAAGTTTATACAAGAGATTTATTCAGAGAAAATTAATCTTCTTAATGTAGAATTATAAATTATAAAAATATCCTGATATTTCTTTAGTCCCTAGGTATAAATTTCGATTAATTTTTTTAAGAAGAGTGAGGAGTGGTATTGTTTTTTCCTGACCAGTCCAATAGTACTGACCACTCTGTATTTTTAAATTCGATGTCTCGGTTCCTAAGCTATTAATTATAACTTCACTCCATGGTTTGAACCTAGTTTTGTTTGCTTTCTTCACTTGCTCTAATTCTACTTTTTTAAGTTTATAAATTGTAGGGTCCTTACTATGTTCATCATTTTTGCTGGTCCCAGATATTAAAATTACATCTTTCGGTATATACTGGCCTAAATCTCTAAATTTATCACTGCTCTCAATCGTATTTTTCTTTGCATGATTTATAAGCTCACTAACAGTGCCATTAAATGTGTAGCCATAAAAGAGATCTACAACTAAATTTCTTGTCTTATTGTATATTAAAGAGTGTTTACTGCCATTAACAATTTCAAAACAATGATCATTTATAGAATTACAAAAAGCAATTACCATTTCAGATAAGTCACTACAGCCACACATATAACCTAAATTGTCATCTGAGAAGCAATGCCCTAGTCTTTTCTGAAAAATTAGCTCATCAGTAAAACCTTTATTACGAATTCTTCCTTCTCTGTATTCTATTAATTCCTCAAAACTATTAATATTTGTTTCATTTAAGAAAGCTTGCTTAAAGAACCCTTCACTGTAATTTTGGAATTTAATACTATTTAAATCATCAAAATTTTTGTAAATAAAGAAATTCCTAATTTCAACTAGATTAGATTGGCTTTGAAATATTATTATAGCAAATATTGAAACAAAGAAAAATACGCAAGTTAATAAAACTTTTCTTTTCATAGATATTATAATATTTTTACTTAAAATTTTAAAAAACTATTTTTCAAGTACACAGTAAATTTTATTATAAAATGTAGACACTAACGGTCGAGAAAATAGTCTAATAATTAATTTTATTGGTTTAAATTTAATTCCCATTTGTTGAAGATATAAGTCAGTGTCCATTGTTAATTCAGAAAAATAGCTTATTTTTTGAATTTTCAAATTTGAAAGTTGGACACTTTTCTTAAAGCTCTCATCACTCCAGATTTGTAAGTGTGACTTAGATACTGTCCCCTTAACTATTTTTCTGTAAATTGGTTTAAATAGATATTTAAAAAAAGGATAGATCCAAAATTGTCTTGGAGTATCAATAAAAATTATACCTGCAGGTTTTAGCTTAGTTCTTAAAACTGTAAGTAGATTGACAGGATCTTCTACATGTTCGTAAACATCATTTAAAAAAATTATGTCAAATTTAGTTTTATCTTTAGGAAATTTTTCATATTTGATCTGTTTATTTAATGGTTTAAATTCATTAAATAAGCTTTCGTTAACAATATCAACTATATGAACTTTTGATCTTGGAAAAAGAGAATTATAAATTAATGCAAATTGACCCGAACCGCCACCGTAGTCTAAAATATTGAGACTTTTATTAACTTTTGATTTGTTAGTTGTATACAATATCATGCCTAAAAAATTCTTAATATTTTTATCAAAACTGATCCTGTACCACTCTTTAAAATTAACTTTTGGAGGTTTTTTTTGCTTTGGATACGGATAATATAATAAAACTTTACAATTTAAGCATTGGGCTGACTGATCTAATATAACTAAATTAGTTGATTTGCAAATTTTACACTCATCATTTTTAAAATTTCTCATCTTTTTATGTTAATTTTTTTTAATGATAATTTAATAGTCAAAATGGGTTATATTATCAATGAATAAATTCGAATTGTCGTGAAAAAGAAAATTTTTGTCTTGTCACCTAATTTCAGTAAAAATGATGGAATATCCACGTTTAGCAGAGAACTATGTTTTGCTTTGAACGATGTTTTAGATGAAAGGTTTGATATCTTGACCTATGATACAGAGACATTATCAAAGAAATATAAAAATAATCGTATTTTTCTTAAACTTAATAATTTAAAAATTTTTAATATAATAAGTTTTTCCATCTTAATCATTATTAATACAATAAGAAATAATCCGTCACTAATAATAACTACCCATGCTCATTACGCTCCTCTTGCTTATATTTTAAAAATTTTATTTTCTATTCCTTATATTGTTGTTGCTCACGGTATAGAAATAATTCCTCAAATGACATTATCTAAATTAACAAAATTTAGAAAGCTAGCCCTTAGGTCAGCTAATCACATTTGGTCAGTTTCTAATTGGACAAGAAAGCATTTAATTAACCTTGATATAAATAAAGAAAATATAGAAATATTACCAAATACAGTAGATGGTAATAAATTCGTAATATCTCAAAAAAAAGAATACCTTCTTCAAAGATATTCTATAGAGCCAAATGAGAAAGTGATATTAACTGTAGCAAGAATAAATAAAAATGAAGCTTATAAAGGTCATGAAATCGTTATTAAGTCACTTCCTGAGATAATAAAAAAAAATGGACCATTAAAATATTTAATCGTTGGAAAAAATGATGATAAAGAAAACTTATTAGAATTAATCAAGCAGCATGATCTTGAGAATCAAGTAATCTTATGTGGATTCATTTCAGATGAAGAATTAGTTGATCATTATAATTTATCTAATGTATTTTTAATGCCCAGTTATGGCGAGGGATTTGGTATTGTTTTTTTAGAAGCATTAAGTTGTGGCATACCTGTTATTGCTGGAAATACAGATGGATCAAAAGATGCGCTGATGAACGGTTTATTAGGAAAATTAATTGATCCTAAGAACAAAAATGAAATAATTTCAAATGTATCAACTCTATTTAATCAAAGTATAAATCGAATTGAGCTTAGGGAAAAATGTATTCAGAATTATGGTAGAGATGCTTTCAATAAGAAGTTGTTTGATCTTTTAGAAAAATGTAATTTTTTTTAAAAATTAGTTGAATTGGTTGCGGGGGTAGGATTTGAACCTACGACCTTCAGGTTATGAGCCTGACGAGCTACCAGACTGCTCCACCCCGCGTGAAAATATATCATTGTAGATATTACACATAGTTTTGCTTATTAATGTATTATCTTGCCACACAAATAATATTTGAAGTTTAAAACATAGACTTAAAATAGCTTCATGTCAATTTACATGAATTTATCAATTAATGTCAGAAATGTAAAAATTAAAGAAAGAAGTTTGTAAAGAATTGATTATGTATCATATTTAATTAGTTTAGAATTTAAATTACTGAGAAAAAATATGGTCAATAATATTTACCAAAGATTAATACCTAAAATTTTAAGATATTTAATTACTTATTTTAAAAATAAAAAATTTAGGGAAAAAATTAAATATAATAATGATAAACATACGAGTGTTGTACCGTATTTAAAAGATAGCTATCTTCTTTTAGAAAAAGGGTCATTTCAAGATAACCAATTAATAAAAAATAATTTTACATATGAGCAAGTTATTCAAGACTTAATTAAAATTTTGGTTAAACCCGAAGATTGTATTATTGATATTGGCGCAAATCATGGGATACATACAATCTTATTTTCAAAGCTTGCAAAAAATGGAACTGTATTTGCAATTGAGCCAGATAAGAACTGTAGGGAAAAGTTAAATATTAATTTACAATTATCAGGCTGTACTAATGTAAAAGTAGTGAATACTGCAATTGGCAGTAAAAATAAAAAATTAGCCTTCTATACTTCTAAAACGAGGGGACAGTATGATGGAAGTAATTCAATTCATAAAGATTCATTGCTCAGTATGGGAGTAGAAGATTTAAATATTAAGAAAGAAATAGTTAATGTCATTTCATTAGATTCATTTGTATATAAAAATAAGTTAAAGCCAAATTTCATCAAGATGGATATTGAAGGTAGTGAGTATGATGCTTTCTTAGGAATGAAAAAAACAATTAAAAAATATAGTCCATTGTTAATATTTGAATTTAATAATTTTTATTTAAAAAGAAGTAAGAGAAACGTATTGCATGATTTTTTAAGTTCTTATTATGAATTACGTTTAGTAGATGTTTCTGAAAAATGTGAGTATCCAAATAGTCAATATTACGTAAAATCAAAATATTTTAGTCTGGAGAAGGTAGACATAAGATATTATAATGAAAGTTCCCACATAATCTGTATTCCAAAAGACAAATATGAAAATTTAGAAACTAATTAAATTCTATTAGCTACCATGGTATAGTAGTTTCTGTAAATCCATATTTCTTTAACCAATATTCAATTACGATATACTGCCATTCCGTATCGATATCAAATCCAAAATCAGTTTCTATTGCTTTTGATTTTTTCCCTTGCCATTTGAACGGTAATTGACCCTCAGACATATTTTCAAAACAAGATGGCTTCATAACCTGAATTGATAAGTCACAAAAGAAGGTTGATCCTTGAGAATCTCTAATTGATGATATTTCTCCAAGCGACTCTAAATTTACAAATGGATTTATCTCACCATTTTGTAATATTTTTCTCGCTCTTGCCGGTGAAAACATATCATATTTGGCTACTGAAAAGCATGAGTCAAATTCAATATCATGACTTAGAAAACCAATCGCTTCTTTTAATAGTTTAACATTAATTGCTGGATTATTTGAGAAAAGTAAAGAGATAGTATTTATTTTTTCATCTATTTGTAAATCTTCTTTTATTATTTCATAAGCATGGGTCAGAACATCTTCTGTTAATGACTCAGGCAACGCCAATTCTGGAGGCCGATCTATAATAGTTGCATCATACTTTCTTCCTATCTCTGCGATCTTATCACAATCTGTAGAAACGTATATTTTATCAAGACCAGCAGAAGTACCAGCAATGAAAGCATATTCTGCCGCAGGTCTTCCAAGTATAATTCTTGTATTCTTTCCTGGTACACCTACACTATTTTTTTTTCCAATAACAAGACCAATGTTTTTCATACAAAAAATTTATTTACGAAATGTAGTATTAAATTTAATTTAAATAAAATCCTATTTAACATAAAATTTTATTAATGATAAAGCAATTTTATTTACCTAAAATTTGATCATTAAATAATTCAAAATCTGTATTTTGCCCATATCCCCAATTTGCAAAATAAGACTTTATTCCAAGATTTCTTGCTATTTCTAAATGATCAACCAAATCATCCAAAAAAACAACTTTAGATAAATCTTTTGGATTAATTTTATTTAAAATTAGATTACCTTTGCTTCCATATTTGCTTATTTCTTCTATAGAATAAATTTGATTATATTGAATTTCATGAAAGTTGAGTATCAATTTAGTTGAGGCTCCATTTTTTGTTGTAATAATATTAATATTGATATCTTTTTTTTCTTTTAATTCTTTTCCAAATTTAGTTAATGGATTTAATTCTATCCATTTTGTAAAATTTTTATCTATGATAAAACTTCTTTTTTCAAAAAATAGTTTTTCAAATTTAGTAGTATCAGTATTTCTTTTAATAATATTATACTCTTCTTCAATTTGTATTTTTTTATTTTTAATTTTTTTTTCTATTAATGTATGGAGTATTTGAAACCCACCAGCATTACCTACTAAACCCCTATGTTTGTAAAATAATTTTGAGTACAAATTTTCTTCATATGTGAATCTTTTATCGTTATAATAAACAAGTTTAGAGATTAGATAGCATTCTTTAGCAGAGTCGATTATGACACCGTCTAAATCAAAAAAAAATATCATAGGATTAAAGAGAAATAAATTTTTTTGCTAGGTCAATGACCCTGCATGAGTATCCCCATTCGTTGTCATACCAAAGAACAATCTTATAGGTATTATCTACTTTCTGGATCCACTGCATATCAATAATAGCACTAGAACTATTGCCTTTATAATCCTTCGAAACGAGCGATTCATAATTAATTGTTACGTAATTACTCATTGTGCTTCTACTAACTAAAAATTTATTGAAATCTTCAAGACTTACAGCTGTTTCTAGGTTTAATGTAATATCAGATGAAGAAACAATATTAGTAGGCACTCTATAAGAAAATGCTATCATTTTATCCTTTATACTAGGAATCACCGATTCAACAGCAGCAAGAGCAGTCGTATTTTTTGGTATTAAATTATCTACGCTACTTCTAGCGAGGGCAAAGTCAGACCAGGGTATTCCAGGATTAGATGATGAAAATGAAAAGCTGTCTAAAAGATTTTGATAGCCTAACCAGGGATGTAAAGTAGTTAATGAACCAGATATAATTTTGTATTCATCATTGATCCATTTAATTATATGACCTATGGCATTAGCATCACAAATGCTGTTTGAAATAATAGAATGATCTATAGATAAATCTTCATCATTAACTCCAAGAATAATTTCTTTGTCTACTTTATCAGAACAATGTGTAACAATTACTTTTTTCAATAAACCATCTTCTATTAATTGCCTTGCCTCAAGAATATTTTTTTCTAAACCTGATGATAATATAAGAATATCGACATCATACTTATCCCACTCGATTTCTAAGAGTGAATTTTTATAAAGATAATTGAAACTATGATTATTGACTGAAATTTTCTCTTTGACAAAACTAAATCTATTTTCTGAACTTCCATAAGTCGAGTCGTAATTTAATAAATAAATTAGATTTTTAATATCTGGATTTATATCATTGCAAAATGCGATATCAAAGTCGTTATTTAATAGATTAATTTTTAGAATTGATCTTCCAATTCTTCCCATCCCTGAGATAGCAATTCTTTTTCTTTCACTCATCTTCAATAATTTTATGTAATCTTTTTATGATCTTTATATCCAATGTATAAATTTAGATAGAAGAATAAAATCATCAAAAAAAATATTTGAATAGCAAAAATATATAATAATGTATTGAGAGTTGAATTTTGTGTCGCAAACTCTATTTCGTGACTATCTATATTGAAATATTTCCCTGATGACCGCTCTAAAGATTTTAAATTTTTGTTAAGCTCTTTTTCTGCTTCATTTAAAGAAACTTGACTTCGATCAATTATACTTTCGATATAATTTGTGTAATTAGGAGATTTAGCATCCGCAATACGATTGTCTATCCCATCAATTTCTAATTCTAGTGCATCCGAACCCATAAAAACAGTATCTACTGTAGGGTAATTTTTCATAATTGAATCAGACTCGTCAATTAATATGGGTTTAGATATACCTAATTCTTTCGCAACAACAAGTTTTTCTTCAAGTAAATTCTTTTTGTCTACCAGTGAATTAATGTATTTAACTTTATCTTCTTTTGATCTAACGCTAAGATCTTCAAGTTTTATATTTTGTCGAGTGATCAACGCATCAACTATAGCATTGGTTTCGTTAAGGAGAGATTCTTTTACTTGTGACTGTGCATTATCTAAAAGAGTGCTAATAAATTCTATATGCTTTGGAAGCATAAATTCTGTTAATTCTATCTTTATCTGCAAGTATTTACTTGATTTAATTCCTTCATATAAATCCTCAAAACTTTCTCTAAAATCAGCATTTGAAGAAAGTATATTTGTTTTATTAATTAATTCACTAAGAATGAGGGCTTTTTCTTTTGAGCCAATTTTTTGTTTAATAAAATCCTCATCATAAGTTTTGATTACTAGATTTACAAAATTTACCTCAGAACTAATCTCTTGTAAAAATTTTGCAAAGTAAGAGTTTTCTTCTTCTTTAATTTTATTCATCAAAGCCGTATCTACATCTTGTGTTAAATTTGAAAAATTTAAAATGTTAGTACCTTCAAATTTTTCTTTTTCAAAATCTTGTAATTGATCATCAATGAGCGTAAACATAAGCTCAATTTCATTTTTTTTTCTATGTATATTGTGAAGGCTTTGATTTATTTCATCATTAAATTGAATTACATAATTAATCTTTACAAACTTACTTTTATTGTCATCAAGTGATTTTATATAAAAAAATAAGGGAATGGCAAATATAACAGAAACTAGTATATACCTTATATATATAGTTTTATTATCAATAAAGTGATCTATTAAATCGTAAAAGCTCATAGTAATTTTCTACTCTTGTATAATAATATTTTTTTGATGTTCATTATATGAGGTCTATTAATATGAAAAATTATTACAATTAGTAATCAAGATCAATACATTATATTAAAAATTAGTAGTTAATATTTCTTTTTAGCTATTAGGTAGGAGGATAAATTATTTTAATATCAAGCATCATATGATATACACAAAAAATTATGAATTTAAAATTTGAAGATATAAGTGTTTCAAATAGAAATCCTACCTTATTAAAATCAGAACCATTTCCGTATTTCTGTTGGGATAGTTTTTTACCCAGCAAACTTTATGAGGAATTATATAATTGTTGGCCAAACGATAGTTTTTATGGTGAAGGTATATTCGGTGGAAAAAGAGGTTTTCAAAAAAGAGAGCATGCTAAAGTAGAAAAATTTTTTTTAGAATATCCAATATGGGAGAAATTCATTGGCATGATAGAGTCTCAAAAGTTTATAAGTGATCTGCAAAAATTTGTTAGACCTTTACAATATCCACATAGACCTATTACATCATTAAGAAAATGGAAAATCACTAATTCACAAAAATCTTTTTTAGAAATGCTTTTTGCAAACGATGTGGATATAGATTGGGAATTATCGATGTATGATGAAAATAATTTTCTTGAGCCTCATACTGATAGAATGACAAAATACGTTTCGCTATTGCTCTATTTTCCTCACCCTGAATGGAAAGATCAATATGGAGGTGGAACTATCATGTATTCACCAAAAGACAAAAAATATAACCAAAATTGGAGTAATAATTACATATCATTAAATCATATGAATAAAGTTCATAATTTTACTTACAGTGCCAATAAATTAGTTGGGTTTATAAAAACATCTAATTCATGGCATGGTGTGGAACCAATCAAACAACCTTTTGGAATGAGAAGAAAAGCATTTGCAATCAATATAGGAATACCGGAGAACAAACATTTAAAACTTGCAAATAGAGCTATGGAGTCTTTTTACAGAAGAAAAGAAGCGCACATCTATAAAGATACAAATGTTTTAAACAATCAAATTAAAAGTAATTAACTGTTAATAAAATATAATGATAAAAAATTGGCATAAATTTTCTCCAGCTATTTCTGTAATTCTAAACTCATACAAAGTACCGAAAAAAATTCTAAAAACCCTGCTACCTAAAAAAATTTATGACCTGATTTGGGGTCTCGTTACTAAAAACATTCTTCAGCCCACATATAGGATCATTTTTCATGGTGAAACAAGGAAGGCAAAAAAAAGAAGATTGGCTGAGGGTTTTTTTCTAAAATATATGAATGGGAAGGGAATCGATATTGGTTGGGAGGGTGATAAGGTCACCAAAAATTGTGATACATGGGGATTAGAAAATGGAGATGGAACATATATGACTGGGATAAAAGATGAAACTTATGATTTTGTATATTCTTCACATACTCTTGAGCATATAAATGATATATACACTGCACTTAAAAATTGGATTAGAATTCTAAAGAAAGATAAATTTCTTATATTGTATATACCTGATAGAGATCTCTATGAGAAAAAAAAAGAGCTGCCTTCTAATTTTAATTTAGATCACAAACATTTTTTTACGATGTATGAATTAAATGATAGTAATTCAACTATTGCTATAATCCCATTTATGGAAAAAAATTTTAAAAATTTGGAATTGGTATACAAAAAAAAGTGCGATAATGAATATAAAAATCCTGGCCCAGAAGAACATAGCACTGGCGAATATTCAATTGAGCTTGTTTTTCAGAAAATTTCCTAAAAACACACATTAATTACTTTCTAAAGTAAGAAAAATTATGTTAAACCTTTTTAAATGTTAAAAGAAAATTACTTAAAGAAAAAATTAGTTTCTGGCAAACCAGTAATTGGGACATGGTCAATAATTCCATCAGTTGAAGTAATAGATATAATAGGCTCAACTGGATTAGATTTTATAATCATTGACTCAGAGCATGGACCTATAAATTTTTCTCAAGCTCAAAAGGAAGCGATAGCCTGTGAGTCAAGAAATGTTTCACCTATTATGAGACTTGGGAGCGTCAATGAGTCGGAGATATTAAAAGCTTTAGATATAGGAATGCATGGTATTCAAATACCAAATGTTGAAAGTATTGAAGATCTAAAAAAAATTATTCAATTTTCTAAATACCCACCAGATGGCAATAGAGGATTTTCTCCATTCACAAGAGCAGGAGGGTATTCTATAAATAACGCCAAAAATCTTACATCAATTGCAAACTCAAATTCTTTAATAGCAATAAATGTTGAAGGTGAGGAGGGTGTAAATAATATTGACGAATTTTTGAAGGTCGATCAACTGGACATTATATTCGTGGGACTTTTTGATTTGTCTAAAGCTTTGGGTATACCAGGTGAAGTAGATGATCCAAAAGTTTTATCATTGTTAGAAGATGTTACAAAAAAAATAATAGATGCAGGGAAGTACCCAGGTACAATTGCTACATCAAAGGAAAAACTAAGTATGTTTTTAGACTTCGGATTAAAGTATTTAGTGTATTTAGTAGACTGCGAAATGATAAGATCTAAGTACCAGGAAGTTGTTGATCAATTCAAGGAAATAACTTCAAATTAATGGGAAAAGTTTTTATAACAGACTATATAAGCAATCCTGATATTGAAAATAAAGTATTAGGTAATGTTTCAACCGATATTAATGATCCTGATATTGAGGTACTACTTGTATGGCACAAAATCATTGACG
>MDSW01079180.1_pt1 | contig 12065 bp, 15 predicted proteins | sample 811171 | NCBI WGS metagenome assembly MDSW01 (sample SAMN05326641, study PRJNA326480) | marine metagenome | isolation source: seawater | place: Atlantic Ocean: North West | collected 2012
ATAATTACTTTGGATTAATAATCTTTTTTGGACTACTATTAAGCTACCTTTATGAATAAAAATACTAAAAAATGGAAACTTCAAGATATAGAAAAGTTATACCATTTACCTTTCAATGACCTTATTTTCAAAGCTCATTCTGTTCACCGAGAACATCATGACCCTAATAAAATTCAAGTTTCGACACTGATGTCTATCAAGACAGGTGGTTGTCCTGAAGATTGTAAGTATTGTCCTCAAAGCATAAAGTATAATACTGATGTGGAAATTGAGAAACTTCTCTCCGTTGAAGATGTAGTCGATCAAGCAAAAGCCGCTAAAGAATCGGGTGCATCTAGATTTTGTATGGGTGCAGCATGGAGAAATCTAAATGATAGTAACCTTGGAAAAATTAAAGATATGGTGAAGGCTGTTAAAAATCTTAACTTAGAAACTTGTCTAACACTAGGTATGCTAAAAAAAGAGCAAGCAGACTCTCTTAAAGAATGTGGCCTCGATTACTACAATCATAATTTAGATAGTTCGGAAGAGTATTATAGTAAAGTAGTATCTACCAGAACATATCAAGACAGACTCAATACTCTGAGCTATGTAAGAGATGCTGGAATAAAAGTATGTACTGGAGGCATTATAGGCTTAGGCGAAGAGAACATCGACAGACTAAAACTTATTGAAGTACTTTGTAACATGAAAGAGCAGCCAGAATCGGTTCCTATGAATAAGCTTGTTAAGATTGTTGGTACACCATATTCAGAAAATGAAAATGTTGATAACTTTGACTTTATTAGAGTTATAGCTATTTCAAGAATTACTATGCCCAAGACTTTTGTTAGATTGTCTGCAGGAAGAGATAGTATGAATGATGAAATGCAAGCATTGTGTTTCTTTGCTGGAGCAAATTCTATATTTTATGGTGATGAGCTTCTTACTACAAAGAATTCTTCTATAAATCATGATAGGGCACTTATGGATAAATTAAGCATCAAAGCTCTGTAATCTTGATATCTTTCAAAAATCAAATAAAAAAATTAAATTCTTCAGGCTATCTAAGAAAAAGATCAGTGGTAAGCAATGAGAATTCTTCTAAAGTAATTTTAAATAATAAATTACTAACATCTTTTCTAAGTAATGATTACCTAGGCATGTCAAAGAATCGTATAATAATAAATGAACTAAAAAAATCAGCCAATATCTATGGTATAGGCTCTGGTTCATCTCCACTTATTTCTGGATATAGCAAATCTCATCATTATCTTGAAAAAGAAATTGCTGAATATTTAAACGTAGAGGCTTGCCTAGTTGTTAACAGCGGATATATGGCAAATCTATGTCTTATGAATATCTTTGACCAACAAATGAATGTAATTCAAGATAGAGAATCTCATAACTCAATTATTGAGTCCTCGAAAATAAATAAAATAAAAATCAATAGGTATAAACATCTTGATAACATTCATTTAGAAAAATACCTAGATTATAAAAATAGAGATATTATATTCAGTGAATCAGTATTTAGCATGACAGGTGATATAACTAATATTAAAGAACATTATAAATTAAAAAAGAAATATGACTCTATTTTATTTATTGATGACGCGCATGGTTTTGGTATAGCAAAATGTCCACTGAAATATTGTTCTATAGAAAACTCATGCTCATCTTTTAATATTAAGATGTCAAATATTGATGCATACATGGGGACTTTTGGTAAAGCTATTGGAACAGTAGGAGCATTTGTGTGTGGGGGTAAAGATCTTATAGATATGCTTGTCCAGAAAGGGCGACCTTATATATATTCGACTGCACTTCCAAGATGTATCATTGATGCTACTAGGAAAAGTTTAAAAATTCTTGTATCAAATAAAAGTAGATATAATAAACTTCATAAAAACATATCTTATTTTAATCAGAGAGCTTTAAAGAAAAATATAACTATGGATCTTACAAATGGTCCAATAAAAACATATATGATAGGTGATCCACACTCCACTCTGTCTATCAAGGATAAATTTTTGAGAGCAGGAATATTAGTTCAAGCCATCAGATATCCAACAGTTCCTAAGGGACATGACAAAATAAGAATCACCGTGACTTCAGATCACACAAAGAAAGATATTGATAAACTTCTCAATACACTAGAGAATATACATTGTGAAAAATCTAAATAATAAAAATATATTAGTCGGAATTACTGGAAGTATTGCTGCTTACAAAGCAGCTCAGCTTGTTAGTAATTTAAAAAATAATGGTGCGCATGTAAAAGTTATTATGACCAAAGCTTCAACATCATTTATTACTGAAAGAACATTAGAGTCAATATCAAAAAATAAAGTTTTGATTGATGAGTCTGAAACTGAAGAATCATTCCTGCATTTAGATGTATCAAAATGGGCAGATATTATTCTGATTGCACCATGTACAGCAAATTCACTTAACAAGATTACAAATGGTATAGGTGATGACCTTTTATCTACAACATGTCTTGCGTTTCAAGGCAAGATTTTCATAGCTCCTGCAATGAATCCGAATATGTGGAATAACAGTATTTTGCAAGATAACTTAAAAAATATATCTCACGATAAATTTGAAATCATTGGACCCGACTATGGCAACCATGCATGTGGAGATGTTGGTTATGGAAGAATGTCATCTCCAGAAATAATTGTTGAAACTTTAAGTAAGTCTATGGGCAGAGGAGTTCTAGATGGCATCAAGATTCTAGTTACTGCTGGGCCAACAAGAGAGCCGATTGATCCTGTGAGATTTATCAGTAACTATAGCTCCGGTAAAATGGGTTATGCTATTGCAGAATATGCTAGAGATTTAGGTGGAGATGTTAAATTAATAAGTGGTCCTGTGAAACTTCCATTACCTGAGGGATTGCTAAATAAAGCTGTTGAAACATCGACTGAAATGCTTGATGAGGTCTTAAAAAGTATTATCGATTGTGACATATTCATTTCAGCTGCAGCAATATCTGACTATAAACCAGCAGACTCGCTTACTGAAAAACATAAAAGTGCTGATGGTGATCTTAATATAAAACTTGTGCGTGGAGAAGATATTTTAAAGGCAGCTAAGAAAAAGAATAAGAACATATACGCTGTAGGTTTTTCTGCTGAAACTAAAAATATAGAGGAAAATGCAAAGCAAAAACTTCTGAATAAGAAAATTGATATGATAATAGCTAATGAAGCAAACCATCAAAAAGGAGTTGGTTTTGAGTCTGACTATAATCAAATAGTTATTATTAATGAAACGGAAACAACTTCGATACCTGTTAATTCAAAAAAAGAATTAGCAAAAATTATTATCAATAAAATAGCATCTATATATAGAAGTAATCTGTTAAAACTTAAAAATGCTCGATAGAGTTCAAGTTAAGATAGTTAATAGTATTATTAGAAAATTACCATCTTATGCAACAAATGGTTCAGCAGGTTTAGATCTTCGTGCAGCAATAGATGAAAATATAATCCTAGAGTCTAATAAAACAATTTTAATACCTACTGGGTTATCTATTTTTATTGAAGACAAAGATTATGCCGCAACCTTATTGCCGCGTTCTGGCTTAGGTCATAAGAAAGGAATAGTTTTGGGCAACTTAGTTGGACTTATAGACTCTGATTATCAAGGCGAACTTATGATATCTTGTTGGAATAGAAGTAGTGAGAATTATATAATTGAACCACTAGATAGAATTGCGCAATTAATATTTATTAAGATTGAACACCCTAAGCTAGAAATTGTCGATAAATTTATATCTTCTGAAAGAGGAGACAAAGGCTTTGGTTCATCAGGTAAAAAATAGAAAATGAATAAAAATATTTTTAGAGCTTATGATGTAAGGGGGATTTATCCATCTGAGCTAAATCAAGAAACTGCATATAAAATTGGTGTTGCGTTGGCAAACAAAATCTCTGGTAATAGAAAAGCAGTTGTAGCAATGGATGGAAGGTTAAGCGGACCTTTTATAAAAAAATCATTAATAGATGGGCTTATTTCTCAGGATGTTGATGTTACTGATTGTGGGATGTTACCTACACCAATGCTATATTTTGCAACGAAAGAACTTAATATTGCTAATGGTTTTATGATAACAGGGAGCCATAATCCTAAAAACTATAATGGTATTAAAATAATTTTAGATGATAAGCCGCTCTTTGATAAAGGCATATATGCCCTTAGAGATTGGATAGTAAATAATTCAATTAGCCAAAACATTGATGTAAATCCCCCAAATATATGCTCGGATATACTTGATAAATATATTAGAAGAATAAAAGAAGATATATCCATTAATCTTGAAAATAGATTCGTTATCGACTGCATGAATGGTATTACAGGGAATGTAATAGATAAAATAACTAAATCATTTAATATCAATGCAGAATTTATAAATAATAATGTAGATGGTAACTATCCAAATTGTGATCCAGATCCTACAAAGGAGCTTAATTTACAAATGCTGAAGGAAAGAATGAAGGCTATAGATGCAGAATATGGTGTTGCTTTTGATGGCGATGGTGATCGCCTTGTAATTATTCAAAAAAATGGAAATATAATTTGGCCTGATCAATTAATGATTTTATTTTCAAAATCTATTCTAGCCAAATATAAAAATGCTAAAATTGTCTATGATGTTAAGTGTACCCAAAATTTAAAAAAGACAATTCAAGATGAAGGTGGTATACCTATCGAATCAAGGACAGGACATTCTTATATCAAACAAACTATTAAAAAAGAATCCGCAAAACTAGGTGGTGAAATGAGTGGTCATATATTTTTTAATGACAAATGGTATGGGTTTGATGATGGCATTTATGTCTTTCTTAGATTTTTAGAGATTCTATCAAATGAACCTGATTTGATAAATCATTTATCAGATTTACCAGAAACATATACTACATCAGAGATTGATATAGCATTTCAAGAAAATGATCATTTTGAATTCATGGAACGATTTATAGAAAACAATGATTTTAATGACTATAAAGTCTCATATTTAGATGGAATAAAAATAACAGATGAGAACTCATGGGGCTTAATCAGAGCATCTAACACCTCACCTAAAATAACACTGCGTTTTGAAGCATTATCTGAAAATAGTTTAATAAATATTAAAAATGAAATTAAAAATGCTATTCTTAAAATTGATAATACGATAGAATTACCGTTCTAAAATTATGAACAAGAAAGTAGTGCTAAGAGAAAATACAGCAAATATACCCTCTACGGCTAATGTGCTTATAGAGGCGCTTCCCTATATACAAAAACTATCAAATAAAATAATAGTTATCAAATTTGGTGGGAATGCAATGATAGACGATAAGCTTAAAAATAGTTTCGCTCGTGATATTGTTCTTTTAAAACAAGTAGGCCTTCATCCTGTTATTGTCCATGGTGGTGGGCCACAAATAACAAGCTACCTAGAAAAAATGGGAATCAAGAGTGAATTTGTAGATGGTATGAGAGTTACAGATGAAAAATCTATAGATCTTATAGAAATGGTTCTTGGTGGATCTATTAATAAAGAAATAGTAAATCTAATAACAAGCCATGGTGGTAGAGCCGTGGGCTTATCTGGTAAAGATGGTGGTTTAATTAGAGCAAAGAAGATGGTTGCTGAGGGTAAAAATAAAAACTTTGATTTCAAAAATACAGGCATGGTTTCTAGTATTGATCCGAGTGTTGTGAACTTACTAGACTCAACATCATTTATCCCTGTGATAGCGCCAATAGGTATAGGTGATGATTACAAAACCTATAATATTAATGCAGATATAGTGGCTGGCAAAATAGCAAAAATTTTACAAGCAGGAAAATATGTTGTACTGACTAATACTACAGGTATTTTTGATGATGATGGTAATCTTATTAAATCCATAAATGCAGAACAGGTGAGACAGTTAGTAAAAAAGGGAACCATATCTTCAGGTATGTTACCAAAAGTTGAATCTGCACTTGAAGCAGTGTCTGCCGGTGTTCATAACGTTCAAATTATTGATGGTACAATTGAACATGCTTTGCTACTTGAGCTATTTACAGACGAAGGTGTCGGAACAATGATTCGAAGAACATAAGAATTGGAATATATTTTTCTTCTTTTTGTATCTTTTTTTTCAAATTTATTTTCTGCATTCTCTGGTGGTGGAGCAGGTATCATCCAGCTTCCTGCGATACTACTGTTATTTGAAATATCATTTCCTGTAGCCCTAGCTACTCATAAGATCTCCACGGTCCTTCTAGGATTGGGTGCATCCCTAAAATTCTTTGAAAAGAATATGCCTAATAAAAAAATACTTTTAGAAGGAATACTAATAGGTCTTCCTGCTGTGGTAATTGGAGCATATTCGATTAGCTATATAGATGAAGGTCTTGCTAGGAAACTACTTGGAGTATTAATACTATCAGTATTTCTTTTATCTTTTCTGAAAAAAGCTGAGTGTACTAATGAGAATATTCCTCCCTTTTTAATTTATGGATTGTTATTTTTAATTGGCTTTCTTAATGGCTCGCTATCTGCTGGAACTGGTTTGCTATATACATTGATGCTCACAAAAATCTACGGAATGTCATTTAAACAGGCAATAGGATATACATTATTAGTTGTTGGTTTATTTTTTAATTTAATAGGAGCGCTGACACTATACCTTATATCTACAATAGACTTAAATATTCTACCTCTTCTTATAATCGGTTCTTTTTTTGGTGGTTACGTAGGAGCAATGATTGCTATTAGTAAATCAAATAAGTTTATCAAGACAGCGTATCAGTTTGTAACCCTGATAGTTGCTTACAAGCTTTTATTTTAAATACCTTTATATTTCGAGATGTACTCTTCCATATTAGAAAGATGTGATTCGTATTTAGAATTAGATTTTACATACTCATAAATATCATCAAGGTTAATTAAATAGTGCGTGTGAATATCATAATTTTTTTTAAGCTCATCTGATGCCATTAGGGTTTCACCTATTTCCATTCTATTAAATGCCACCAGCACTTCTTTGCAAGTAGCATGAGATGCTGTAATAAGTTTGTATGCTTCAATTATGGAAGATCCTGATGAAACAACGTCATCTACTATTAAAGATTTACCTTTAATGTCACAGCCTACAAAATTACCTTTATCCCCATGTAGCTTAGCTTCTTTTCTATTAAACGCATAGGATGAAGTTATAGCATGCTGAGAATATAAACTTTGACAAATGGATGAACAAAGTGTTATTCCTTTATACGCTGGTCCAAATATAAAATCATATTTGAGTGCATTATCTTTTATATAGTCCGCATAATAAGAGGATAGGTCAAATAGTAGTTTGCCATCATGACATAATCCTGTATTAAAATAATATGGACTCTTTCTGCCAGACTTAAGTGTAAAGTCTCCGAATCTCAAAATATTTTTATTAATAGTGAATTCTATAAAATCTTGTTTCTTATTAAACATAGTGGCTAGCCTTGAATTAATGATAACATAACCATATTAGTAAAATGAAAGTTATAACAATAAATGTCTGCGGCATTAGGGCAAGTCAAAAAAAAGGTTTGTTTGAATGGCTAAAAAAAACTAAAGCAGATTTTATATGCATGCAAGAAACTAGAGCGCTTGAAGAACAGATTATAGATTCTTGTTTTACTCTCAAAGGTTATTCAAGATATCTTAATGTTGCTGAAAAAAAAGGATATAGTGGCGTTGCTATATATACAAAACATGAGCCACTGAGAATTGAAAAGTCTTTCTCAAAGTCAATATTTGAAACTGAGGGCAGATTCATACTTGCTGAATATAAAGATTTTTCCGTAATATCAGTGTATTTCCCATCGGGGTCGTCTGGAGAGCTAAGACAAAATCTCAAATATAAATTTATGGACTATTTTGAGGAATTTATAAAAGTTTCTATTAATAATAAAAAAAAATTAATTGTATGTGGAGACTATAATATTGCCCACACGAAAGATGATATAAAGAATTGGAAATCTAATCAAAAGAATTCTGGTTTTTTGCCTGAAGAACGAAAATGGATGACAAAATTAATCGATGAAGTTGGAATGAAAGATGCTTTTAGAGAAAAGTGTAAAAGAACAGATGTGTATACATGGTGGTCCAATAGAGGTAATGCTTATAATAATAATGTAGGATGGAGAATAGATTATCAAATGGTAACAAGTAACTTTTCTGCTAAAATTAAAAGCGTTTCAGTTTATAAAAAAAATAAATTTTCAGATCATGCGCCACTTATAATAAATTATGATATTTAATTCTATAAAAAATTCACTAAAACCTTATTCAGAAAAAAAAATAATTATATCAATGATAATGGGTTTTGTTGCTGGACTTCCTTTGTTGTTAACAATTACACTTCTACAAGCTTGGTTGACCGATGTAAATATATCGAAATCAACAATTGGATTATTTGCTTTAATAGGCCTTCCCTATTCTCTAAAGTTTTTATGGGCCCCATTTTTTGACCGATACGTATTATGCCCTTTGGGTAGACGAAGGGGTTGGCTCTTACTCTCACAAGTACTATTAATTATTTCTATATTTTCATTAGGTCAATCTAATCCGGAGATTAATCTATATAACGTAGCTATACTCTCATTATCTGTAACATTTTTTTCAGCATCTCAAGACATTATAATAGACGCGTATAGAAGAGAAAGTCTTCTAGAAAAAGAGCAGACCATAGGTGCTTCGGCTTATGTTTTAGGATATAGATTTGGAGCTTTAGCTGCAGGGGCGGGCGGATTAATTCTAGCTGATGTTTACTCTTACTCGGTTGTTTACACACTAATGGCTTTAATAATGCTGCTTGGTGTCTTAACAACATTTATTGCCAATGAACCTAAAATCACTGCTAAACCTAATACACTCAAAGAATCTATAATTGAACCATTTAAGGAGTTCTTCAGTCGTTATCAGGTTGATAAAAATGATTTTCAAAAGTATGTTCCATATCTAATATTACTATTTGTGCTGTTGTACAAAGTGGGTGATACAATGGCGCACTCGTTAAGCACTAATTTTTATCTAGAAATTGGATTTTCAAAAACTGAGATAGGTACTGTAGTTAAGTTTTTTGGTTTAGGGGCTACATTAATAGGCGCTTTCATGGGTGGTGTGCTATCACTAAAAATTGGATTATATAGGTCTCTTATGTATTTTGGTGCATTTCAATTAATAGCAACTCTTGGTTTCGCCATCTTGTTTTATACCGGAAATAATATAGTTGTACTAATAAGTGTTATTACACTAGAAAATTTAGCAGCAGGAATGGGATATACTGCATATCTAGCTTTTATAGCCAATATGACTTCTAGAGAATTTACAGCAACACAGTTTGCGCTTATGACAGCATTGATGTCTTTGCCCCGAACATTTCTGTCTGGCACTTCTGGATTCTTAGTTGAAGTATTAGAGTGGGATATGTACTTCATTTTTTGTTCTTTAATAGCTATACCTGCTCTGTTAATATTAAAAAAAATCAGATTTATAATAAAAGATGAATAAATTTAATACAGCTGACTTATGTGATGACCATAGTCTAATTATCGCAAAACCAATTTTCAAGTCTTATGGTTCCCGTACGCATTGTTTTGGAAAAATCAAGACTGTAGAAGCAATTGAAGATAACTCATATGTAAAGAAGCTGTTACAAGAAGATGGATCTGGTTATGTAATGGTAGTTGATGGAAGAGGATCAGAAAAATGTGCTCTTGTAGGTGATAATTTAGCTGCACTAGGAGCAAAAAATAACTGGTCAGGAATTATAGTAAATGGTTGTATAAGAGATAGTATGGAAATTAATAATATTGGTATCTCTATCAAAGCGATTAACTTAGTTCCTAATAAAAGTGAAAAAAAAGATATTGGAAAGTATGGATTAGATTTAAATTTTGCCGGAGTAATATTTAAGGAAAATGACTTTCTGTACTCAGATCCTGATGGTATTGTAATCTCGCCAACAAAGATTTTCTAAACAGTGAATAATAATTTTATAAATCTTGAAAATATTGGTTTAATTAAACAGAATAAAAAAATAATTAATAATTTTTCGCTGTCTGTATGTTCTGGTGAGATGATTAATATTTTTGGAAAAAACGGTACAGGAAAGACTTCACTACTCAAATTAATTTCTGGTATTACAAGTCCTTCTTCAGGAAAAATTACTACTAATGTCTCCTTAAGTGACGAGTTATTTTATATCGGTCATAAGTATGGTTTGAAGAATGAGTTAACTGTATCTAATAATATTAGATATTCGCTTGATTTTCATCGAAAAGATATCAAAGTTAAATCTATCAGTGATGAACTTAATTATTATGACATAAAAGATAAGTTTCACAGTAAAGTAAAATATCTGTCACATGGACAAAAAAAGATTGCTAGTCTAGTGCAACTTTCACTACTGAAAAATAAAATATGGGTTTTAGATGAACCGTTTACTGGTCTTGATCAAACTATAATAGATAGTTTTATTAAAAAGATAGAATCACATGTAGCTGATGGTGGTGCTGTTATTATTACTAGCCACAGTCAGAGAAATCAATTTACTAATATAGAATTATGATAAAAGTATTCTTTTCCGTTATTTTAAATGACATGAGGGTGATTTTAAATTCAGGAACAAAAATTTTTATGCCCATAATATACCTTTCATTAATACTCATATTTTTTTCAATTAGTCTCGCAAATACAACAATTGGTGGCTATGATAAAATATTACCTCAAATTATCTGGTTATCTTGCTTGCTAGTAAGTTTATTAAATATGGAGACTTTGTTTAAAGAAGATTACGAAGACGGAACATTAGAAGGCTTAATTATTAATTCTCAAGCATTAGAAATTAATGTATTAGCAAAAATAATATCATACTGGCTCTTTACAATAATACCTCTTGTTATAGTTGGTTTTTTTGCAAACTATCTTCTAACTTCTAACATTGGAGCATCCTTAGTTTTATTGATGAGTTTACTTTTAGGAACCTTAACAATATCTTTAATTGGATCTATTGCGGCAGCTATTACTTTAAGTATTAAAGGAAACAATCTATTATTATCTACGATAGTACTGCCCATGGATATTCCTGTTTTAATCTTTGGAACAAGCTCTGTTTACAATGCTGCATCAGGCGTTAATTATGATTCTGAATTATTATTTTTGCTACTATTATTATTATTATTCTTAATCATTTCGCCATTTGCATCTGCACTCGGTCTTAGAAACAGCCTAGACTAATTTAGTCCAAGATTTATTTTTCTCATTTTCAAGAAGCATATTTTGTGACGACTTAAACATTGTTCCAAGAAAGAAAAATGTAAACCCTAAAGCCGTTATGATAAGTGGTGTTAGCATATCACCTGCAATACTGGGTGCGCTTAGTTTAATAACGGAAGGACCCTGATGAAGAGTATTCCACCACTCTACAGAGAAATGGATAATAGGAATATTTATGAAACCTACTATAGATAAAATATTAACAGAAGTTGAGGCCTTTTTCTTGTCTTCAAATGATCCGTGTAACAACAATATTGATATGTAAATGAAGAACAAAATCAGTTCAGATGTTAATCTAGCATCCCATGCCCACCATGTCCCCCACATTGGCTTACCCCATATAGCGCCGGTAATAAGAGTAAAAAAAGTAAATATTGCACCAAGTTTACAAGATGCGAGTAGAATATGATCGTAAACCTTAATATGCCAAATTATTGATACAATGGCAGAAAAAAATACTACGGAGTATGCAAAGAGTGAAATCCATGCGCTAGGGACATGAACATACATGATACGAAATGCGTCTCCTTGTTGGTAATCTGATGGTGCTATGAACAAACCTTCATACAGCCCATAACTGATGAATATCAAAGCAAGTATTAAAAGCCATGGTACAATAGTATCTGTAAATTTATAGTAGCCCTCAGGCGAAACTGTTGAGAAAAGTTTTTTTAACATAATTAATAAAAAATGATAGCATACAATTAATTTTATGACTGGAAATAAGCTTAGAGACTACGAAAAATCTATGGTGACATGGTGTAAAAGTCTACAAGGAAAA
>MDSW01171976.1_pt1 | contig 12065 bp, 11 predicted proteins | sample 811171 | NCBI WGS metagenome assembly MDSW01 (sample SAMN05326641, study PRJNA326480) | marine metagenome | isolation source: seawater | place: Atlantic Ocean: North West | collected 2012
CCACCGTATCAGATTGGACGTCCCCATCATAATTTTTACAGGCCCAAATATATTTTCCACTCCATTTCATAGCACAAGCTACCATATCGTCTATTAATCTATGTTCATAAGTTATACCCAATTCCTCAAACTTATTTCTAAATTCTTTTTGAAAAACTTCCTCAAAAATATCTTTAAATCTTCCGTCGTAGGCTTTTAAAATTGTATTTTTCGTTGAAAAATAAACTGGCCATTTTCTAACTAAACCATAGTTCATACAGGCTCTAGCAAAGTCTTTTATTGAGTCATCCAGGTTATACATCGAGAGAGCTACACCAGATCCTTTAAAATCGTAAACTTCATGCTCTATTTTATTTTTTCCATCTTCAGATTCCCATTTAATTGTCATTTTACCCTTTCCAGGGACTTTAAAATCTGTTGCCCTGTACTGGTCTCCAAAAGCGTGTCTTCCAACTATAACACTGTTCGTCCAGTGAGGTACTAACCTAGGAACATTTTTACAAATTATTGGTTCCCTAAAAATTGTTCCTCCAACTATATTCCTTATCGTACCATTAGGAGATCTCCACATTTTTTTTAATTTAAATTCTTTAACACGAGACTCATCAGGAGTTATCGTGGCACACTTAACACCAGCACCATATTTTTGAATTGCTTTAGCGCAATCCACCGTAACTTGATCATTGGTTTTGTCCCTATTTTCCATACCTAGGTCAAAATATTTAAGCTCAATATCTAAATAAGGTTTAATCAATTTTTGTTTTATGAAAGACCAAATTATTCGTGTCATTTCATCACCATCGAGCTCTACTACTGGATTTTTTACTTTTATTTTAGCCATAATGTAAATTTAATTTGATAATTTAAAATTTTTATACATATTAACTTATAATTATCAAATTATAAGTTATGATGCTTGAAAAAATATTTCCAAAGTTACACCAGGAAGGGTATAAGTTTTTAGCTATATCTGTGGTTATCACATTAATTTTGTGGTTAATTTCTGATTTTTTTGGTTTTATTTTTACTTTCATCACTATATGGGTTTATTACTTTTTTAGGGATCCCGAAAGAATAATAATTAATGATGATAATTATCTTGTTAGCCCAGCAGACGGTACCATATCAGCTATAACAGAAATAAAAGGTCCAGTAGAACTGGGTCTTGAAAATAAAACCTTTACAAGAGTCAGTATATTTATGAACGTTTTTAATTGCCACGTAAATAGGTCTCCATTAAAAGGAAAAATTGAAGACATTTTTTACAAGCCAGGAAAATTTTTAAATGCTTCCCTAGACAAAGCAAGCGAAGAAAATGAGAGAAATTATTTTAAAATAAAAGATAACAAAACCAACGATGATATTGTGGTAGTTCAAATTGCCGGTTTAATTGCTAGAAGAATTGTTGCCCAAACAGAGAAGAAACAGGAAGTTAATCAAGGAGATAGGATTGGTATAATTAGGTTTGGAAGCAGAGTTGATTTATACTTTAACAAAAGAAAAATTATGGTAAAAGCTGGCCAGGGTGTTATAGCCGGAGAAAGTTTGATAGCAAGTTTATAAATGGAAAAAAAAAATAAATTTAAAGTCGTATCAGTTAACAAATCTAGATATATTTTACCCAGCGTATTAACGCTTATAGGAGTTTGCCTGGGCATAAGTTCAATCAAATTTGCTATGGATGGTAATTTTGGCGTTGCCGTATTATTTATAGTAGTTGCTGCAATTCTAGATGGACTTGACGGAAGAGTTGCAAGAATGATTAAAGGAACCACAGAGTTTGGAAAAGAGCTAGACTCTCTTACAGACTTTGTAAGTTTTGGAATAGCCCCCGTTTTTGTAGTTTATTTTTGGGAGCTTAATGAACTTGGTCGGATTGGTTGGTTACTTGTATTACTATTTTCTGTTTGTTGTGTACTTAGACTTGCAAGATTTAATTTAACAAAGTTTGATGATAGCGAAGAGTGGAAAATGAATTTTTTTCAAGGAATTCCTTCACCGGCAGGCGGTTGTTTAATTTTATTTCCAATAATGTACGAGATGTCAAGCTTTAGCAGTTTGTTTCAAATTAAAAATTTAAGTCCTTTTTTAGTTGTTCTTGCCTCAATACTTTTAATAAGCAAGGTACCAACATTTTCTTTTAAAAAAATTGTAGTTCAAAGACAAACTACCTTATTTATTTTACTGGGCTTTGGCTTATTGTTTGTTTCTATTATCCAGTTTACTTACGAAACCTTGGCAATTTGCTGCTTAATCTATTTAATTTTAATTCCTGCAAGTATTTATAACTACAGATTGAAACTAAAAAATGCTCAAAACGAAATTATAGAAGAAGATCAAAGAGATATTTTATAATTTTAATTTCATGGATAACAAAAGTTATCAAGATCATTTTTTCAAAAAAGCAAAAAGTTTAGGTTATAGATCAAGGTCGGCCTTTAAGCTTATTGAATTAGACAACAAGTTTAAATTTTTAAAAAACCATATAAATTTATTAGACCTGGGGTCTTCTCCTGGTGGCTGGTGCCAAGTAGCAAACAAAAAAATAAAAAATGGAAAAATTTTGGGCTTAGATAAAAAAATAGTAGACAAGATAAACGGAGTAAATTTCATCAAAGGAGATTTCTTAGACCAAGTATTTAGATCAAAAATAATAGAGTTTTTTGATTCGGAAGTTGATGTTATTTTGTCAGATATGGCTGCGGATACGACTGGGAATAAAAGTCTAGATTGTATTAGAACAAATCAATTATGTTCAGAAGTTCTTGATTTTTCAAAAAAAGTTTTAAGCAAGAAAGGCGTAGTTGTTTCAAAACTATTTATGGGCGAAGATTTTAAAGAGGTTAAATCAAAGGCAAAAAAAAACTTCAAAAAAATTAATTTTTTTAAACCTAAATCAAGTAGAAACGAGTCCAAAGAGATATATATCCACTGCTTAGGATTATATACTTTATAATTTTCTTAAATTGTATATAAAAGTATATGGCGACGTTAAAAGAATCTCTGACCTTTGATGATGTTACTTTAGTTCCACAGTTTTCATCAATATTACCAAGCGAAGCTCGAATAGATAGCTTGTTAGCCCCAAACCTTAATCTCAAAATACCTTTCATGTCTTCTGCAATGGATACTGTAACCGAGTCTAAAATGGCTATTGCTATTGCCAAAGAAGGAGGACTTGGGGTTATTCACAGAAACTTAAGTATTAAAAAACAGTGTCTAGAGGTAAAAAAAGTTAAAAATAAAAAATTTATTGTTGGAGCTGCAGTGGGAACTTCAAAGGAGGATATTTTTAGAGCAAGCGAATTAATAGAAAACAATGTTGATCTATTAGTCATAGATACAGCACATGGCCATAGCAAAAAAGTTTTATTTACATTAAAAAAATTAAAAAAAATTGTAAAAAAAATACCAATATGTGCAGGAAATATAGCAACAGCAGAGGCAGCAAAGGCGCTAGCTAATGAGGGGGCAGATATATTAAAAGTTGGAATTGGACCAGGGTCTATATGCACAACTAGAATTGTTTCAGGCATAGGTGTCCCACAAATTAGCGCTGTAATGGAAGTAAAAAAAGGTATTAGGAAAAATAAAAAAGTAAAAATTATATCCGATGGAGGAGTAAAATTTTTAGGTGATGCAGCAAAAGCTCTTGCAGCTGGAGCAGATGCTGTGATGATGGGTTCTGTTTTTGCTGGAACAGAAGAGAGTCCAGGAAAAAAATTTAAGTACAAAAAAAAATTCTATAAATCATTTAGAGGCATGGGTTCTATTGGAGCAATGATGGATGGTTCGTCAGGAAGATATTTTCAAAAAAATTATAAGGACAAGACAAAATTCATACCAGAAGGAGTTGAAGGTAGAGTTGAATACAAAGGAAAAGTCGAGAAAATTATCTATCAACTCAAGGGAGGTCTTAAATCTTCAATGGGTTATATTGGAGCTAAAGATATAAGAAATTTGCAAAAGAAATCAAAATTTGTAAAAATTACAAAAGCTGGTTTTTATGAAAGCATGGTTCATAATGTTGAGGTAACAAACGACGGTAAGAATTACAGAATATGAAAAAAACAAAATTTATTTTAATAATATTTTTATTATCGTTTTTTATAAACAACAGTGTTAATGCAAAAAATAATTATTTTTCTGAAGGAAAAAAACTCTTTTTAAAACAAGATTTAGAAAAATCTAAATTTAAATTTGAAAAAGATATAGTTTTTAATCCTAAAAACGAGGAGTCTTATTTATACTTAGCAAAAATTTACAAGTTAAAAGAAAATGATAAATTTGAAGAAAAAAATTTAAATACAGTAATTTTGCTTAATCCTAAAAATGAGGAGGCGACTTACCTTCTAGCTCTTTTAAAATTAAAACAATCAAATTACGAAAAATCAAAAAAACTTATTAATATTTTTAAAAAAGTTTGCAAAAATATTTGTCAAAAGGAAAAAGAATTAAGCCAGAAACTTAAAAATTTACAAGCAGAGTAAATGACAATTAACCATGTAAAGAAAAAAATTTTAATAATTGACTTTGGATCACAAGTCACGAGATTAATTGCAAGAAGAATAAGAGATTTTGGAGTATATAGCGAAATAGCAAACTTTAATGATTTAAAAAAAATTAATTCTCTCAAAAATGTTTGTGGTCTGATTTTTTCAGGCGGACCAGCAACAGTTACAAAAAAGACTTTTCCAAAAATACCAAAAAGAATATTTTTACTAAATATACCTATACTTGGAATTTGCTACGGATTACAGCTTATAACAAAAGAATTTGGTGGACAAATAAAAGCAAATACAAAAAAACGAGAATATGGAAGAACTCTTATAAAAAAAAAAAGACACTCAACTATTACTGAGAATTTTTATAAAAATAATAAAAATGAAGTTTGGATGAGTCATCAGGACTGTGTAACGAAAATACCAAAAAATTTCTATACTGTAGCATCCAGCAAAAATTCAAGATATGCAATATTAGAAAATAAGAAAAGAAAGATATTTGGAATCCAATTTCATCCAGAGGTAACCCATACAAATCGAGGCTCTATACTTTTAAAAAATTTTGTTTTTAAGGCATGCAAGGCAAAAAGAAATTGGAAAACATCAAATTATAAAAAAATCATCATTGAGGACATAAAAAAAACAACTAATTTTAAAAAAACCTTATGCGGTTTGTCAGGCGGCGTTGATAGTAGTGTTACCGCTTTAGCTTTAAGCAAGTCTATAAAAAAAAATCTGATTTGTATAATAGTAGATACGGGACTTATGAGAAAAAATGAGTTTCAGGATTTGTACAAAACATTTAAAAATAAATATAAAATAAATATAAAATTAGTAAATCAATCTTCTTTATTTTTGAAGAAACTAAAGAATGTAAGCGATCCAGAAAAAAAAAGGAAAATAATAGGAAAACTTTTTATTAAAATCTTCGAACATGAAGCAAAAAAGATCAAAGGTGTAGAGTATTTGGCGCAAGGAACTCTTTACCCCGACGTTATCGAAAGCAAGTCAATTACAGGAAGCGGAACTTCAAAAATAAAATCTCATCATAATGTTGGTGGCTTACCAAAAAAAATTAAACTAAAATTGGTAGAACCGCTAAAAGATCTATTTAAAGACGAAGTAAGAAGATTGGGAGCTTCTCTTGGTTTAGACAAAAAAATAGTTAATCGGCACCCTTTCCCTGGACCAGGTTTAGCCATAAGAATTATAGGAAAAATTACCCCTGAAAAAATAAAAATTTTACGAGAAGCAGATCATATTTTTATAAACGAATTAAAAAAATACAGATTGTATTCAAAAATCTGGCAGGCATATGCCGCTTTACTACCGGTTAAAACTGTAGGTGTAATGGGAGATGCCAGAACTTACGAGTATACATGTCTTCTTAGAGCGGTAATATCAAAAGATGGAATGACAGCAGATTATTTTTCTTTTCCAAAGAAATTTTTAGACAATATTTCTAATAAAATTATAAATAATGTTATTGGAATCAATAGAGTAGTCTATGATATAACTTCAAAACCGCCTAGCACAATTGAACTAGAATAAAATTTTATGTTTAAAAAAATTAACAAAATAAAGAAAAGCAAGTCAAAAAAAAAGCTTGTATGTTTAACAGCTTATTCAAAACCTATATCAAAAATATTAGATAGATACTGTGATATTGTTTTAGTAGGTGATTCCGTGGCCACAGCATTTTATGGAATGAAAGATACCCGAGAGATTGATATGCAAACTATGCTCAACCATGCAAAAAGTGTAAAAAATAATTTAAAAAAAAGCCTATTGGTATTTGATATGCCTCACAATACTTACAGAAGCATCAAGGAGGCAAAAAAAAATGCTAAAAAAGTTATTGGTATTGTTAAATGTGATGCAATTAAAATTGAGAGCAATGGAAGAAATCACAATATAATAAGAGATTTAGTGAGGTCAGGATTTCCAGTAATGGGACATATAGGTTATACCCCGCAATTCAAAAAAAAATTTAAAGTTCAAGGAAAGGAAAGCGTAGAGGAAAAAAGATTAATTCAAGAGGCAAAAATGATAGAGGAGGCGGGAGCTTTTTCTATAGTATTAGAATGTATTACAAAAAGAGCAGCTAGGAATATTACTAAATCTATCAGAATACCAACGATTGGCATTGGATCTTCAAATTTTTGTGATGGACAGATCCTGGTAACCGATGATCTTTTGGGACTCAGTGGTTTTTATCCAAGATTTGTAAAAAAATATGCAAATTTACGAAATATTATAAATAAAGCTATAAGAAAATTTAAAAAAGATGTAAAAAATAAAAAATTTCCGACTAACTATAACTCGTATTAAATCATGGAAACACAATTTACGGAAAAAAGAAAAATTATTGATATTGTGAAGTCTAACCTAAAAATTATTATAGCTACACTATTTTCATTTCTAATTTTATTTTTTGTTTATTTGTGGATAGAATTTAAAGCTGATGCCAAAAAAACTACTCTATCTGAAAATTATATAGAAGCAAAAATAATGTTGTCTCAAAAGAAAACCAATGAAGCTTTAGATGTTTTAAAAAAAATTATAGAAGAAAAAGACAGCACATATTCTGTTCTTTCACTTTATCTCATTATTGACCAAGAATTAGAGAAAGATAGTAAAAAAATCTTAAATTATTTTGACAAAGTTCTCTCTATTGGAGATTTAAAAAATGAGGATTTAGACTTAGTAAAATTAAAAAAAGCAATATTTATTTCTAGTTACAGTAACGAAGAAGAATTACTAAGCTTGCTAAGCCCTATTATCAATTCAGATTCTACCTGGAAAGCTCAATCAATTAAATTTTTAGCTGATTTTTATTTTTCAAAGGAAGAGTATAGTAAGTCAGATCAATACTACACAACTCTTTTGACTTTAAAAAATTCAAATATAAATATCAGAGAAATAAAAAAGAGAATCAAGAATTATAAAAAATGAAAAATTTACTTAGTTTTTTTTTAATCTTTTTTCTAGTATTTCTAATTAGCTGTTCTTTTGATAACAAAACAGGTGTTTGGAAGGAACACAATAAAAAAATAATCGATAAAGTAAAAAATGACAATAAAAGGGAAAAAATATTTGCAAAAAAAGAAATCTTAGACCAAGAGGTGGAGAGTAGAGATTTAGTTATAGTTTCAAAAAAAAGAAAAAATAAAAAATGGTTAGAAGATAGTTTTAGAGAAGGCAATGATGTTCCACATCTAAACTATAAAAATAATAAAAACAGGATACTCAAAAGTAAAAAAATTGGCAAAAACATTGGTTCAAACGAGAATATTAGTTTAGAGCCCTTAATTTTAAAAGATAATATTTTTTTTTACGACTCAAGAGGGAATATTTATAAATTTTCTATAGAAAAAAAAAAATTAATATGGAAATTTAATTTTTATAAAAAAAAATTTAGAAATATTCCAATAAAAATTAATTTTAAAATATTATCAAACAATCTAATAGTATCTGATAATTTAGGTTATTTTTACAATATCGACATAGATACAGGAAAACTTATATGGGCCAAGAACCAAGGTGTTCCACTCACTTCGGAAATAAAGTCGTACAATAAAAAAATTTTTTTACTAAATCAGGATAACAAATTTTATGTATTTGATAAAGATAATGGAAAAAAGATTTTAGACTTTGAAACTTTTCCAGTTCTTTTGAAAAAACACAACAAGCAAACTATAGCTTTAGATAACAAAGAAAACTTATATTTTGTAACATCCGCAGGACAGATTTTTTCTTTGAACCACAACACTTATAAAATCAATTGGTTAATAAATATAAGTAGTGAAGCTTCCTCAGATGAATTTGGATTATTTTCCTCATCACCAATAGTTGTAAAAGATAACTCTATCTATTTAGGTTCTTCAAGATCAACAATATCAATCAATTCTAACTCCAGCAAAACTAATTGGGAAATACCATTTGGTACCAGAATAAGACCAGTTATTTCAAACAGATTTATCTTCCTAGTATCAAAGGAGGGGTTTGTTATAAACGCTGACCTTAATAGTGGTAAAATTATATGGGCAAAAAAATTATTTACATCTAAAAAATTGAACTTAAAAAAAATGGGTGAAGTTAATTCCTTATTATTGATATCAGATCAATTATTTTTGACTACAAAAAATGGTTATTTCTTTTTTGTCAATTATGAAAGCGGGGAAATTATTAACTATGCAAAAGTTGCCAAAGGATTTAAGTCAAAACCAGCAGTTGCAAACGGAAAAATTTATATATTAGATAAAAATATGAGTGTTTTAGTATTTGACTAAGTTAATTGGTTGATTTGCCACTCAACAAAGATAGTTGACTAACTTTTTTATTTTCCAATTGATCAACTCTTTCAACAGGATACTCTCCAGTAAAATAATGATCTGTAAATTGAGGATAAAGCTTGTTTCTTTGTTCTGAACACAATGATTTATAAAGCCCATCTAAACTCAAAAATTTTAAAGAATTAGCTCCAATAAATTCACACATCTCTTTTAAATTCTTATTTGCAGCCAACAATTCTTTTTTTGAAGGCATATCAATACCATAAAAATCTGGATATTTAATTTCTGGACTAGCAATTCTAACATGAACTTCTTTTGCTCCAGACTCATAAATCATTTTTACTATTTTATGACAAGTTGTTCCTCTAACTAATGAGTCATCTATTAAAATAACAGATTTGTTTTTGATTGAAGACGTGTTCGCGTTGAGTTTTAATTTTACACCAAGACTTCTAATATTCTGCGCTGGCTCTATGAAAGTTCTTCCAACATAATGGTTCCTTATTAGACCTAGTTCAAAATTCATTTTCTTATATTGTGCAAAACCTAAAGCAGCTGGAACCCCAGAATCAGGTACGGGTACAATAATGTCTCCAATATCTTCATTTTCTTTGGCTAATTGATATCCAAGATTCTTCCTGTATTCATATGCACATTTTCCATTAAGCAGACTATCTGGTCTAGAAAAATATATATACTCGAATACACATGGTCTACTTTTCTTTTTAGGAAATGGTTTAATACTTTGAAAATTATTTCTTTCAATAACAATTATTTCACCGTTCTCAACCTCTCTGATAAATTTTGCTCCAATTATATCTAAAGCACAAGTTTCAGAAGCTAAAACATATGAATTTTTTAACTTTCCCAAAACTAAAGGTCTTATACCCAAGGGATCTCTTACACCGATGAGTTTTTTATTTGTCATTATTGTAAGAGCGTAACCACCCTGTATTTGAAAAAGTGCGTCGATTATCTTGTCAATAATCTTTATTCTTTTAGATCTTGCAATTAACTGAACGATAGTTTCGGTGTCACTGGTTGTTCTAAAAATTGCACCGTCCTTTACAAGATTTTCTCTAAGCCGAATTGCATTTGTTAGATTTCCATTATGAGCTATAGCGATCCCACCACCATGAAGATCGGCAAAAAAAGGCTGTATATTTCTTAGAGAGGTTTCTCCTGTGGTAGAATAACGATTATGGCCTATTGAAAATTTTCCAGGAAGTTTTTTTAAAACTTCTTTATTTGTAAAATTATCTCCAACCAAACCTTGTCTTTTTTCAGAATGAAAGTTTTTTCCATCAAATGACACAATACCACATCCCTCTTGACCCCTGTGCTGTAATGCATGAAGTCCTAAAGCAGTTAATGCAGACGAATCTTCAATATTGTAAACACCAAAAACTCCACATTTTTCTTTAATCTCTTTCATCTAAATTTTCTCAATTCCTTCTTTTGTGTCTTCAATGTCTTTTTTATTCGGAAATTCTTGAATTAACAGTTTACTTCCTTTTTCAACTATTGGGAAAAAATATGATTTATTTAAAGAAATATTCCAATTTTGATGTGGATAAAACCAACTTATTATAGAAAAAATACAAACAAAAAATACATAACCCTTAAAAATTCCAAAAAATAAACCAAAAAATTTATCTACCGATCCTAAACCTGTATAAGAAAAAAGACGAGAAAGCGATTTTCCCAATAGAATTAGGGAAAAAATTGTTAAAATATAAAAAAATATTCCCAATCCAATTCCAGAAATATATTTGCTTTTTATAAAATCAGAAATATAAGGCTCAACTTTTGGAACTAAAATTATTGTTATAATCAACGCCAAAATCCATTTTAAAAAGGAAAAAAGACTTAAAACAAATCCTTTTGTAAAACATTGAGTTGAAAAATAAATTGTAAAAATAAGAAAAAATATATCAAACAACAATAAATTTTCTCTTATGAGCGAAATTAAATCACTCATTTCCAAATGGCTTAATTGTTAAAATTAATCTTGGCAAAAGAGTTAAAACTGAAATCATTGCTAGAAGCATAGCTATTCCTGTAAAAATACCAAAATAAATAGTTGGTATAAAGTTTGACAAAACTAATATAGAAAAGCCAAAAATTATTGTTATAGAAGTGTTTAAAATTGCAACTCCAACCGTCGCATGACATTTTTCTAGGGTTTTGTTGTAATTTTTTATTTTGCTAAATTCTTCCTTAAACCTGTATATGTAATGAATGCTATTATCCACAGCTATACCTATGGTAATTGCTGCAATTGTAATGGTCATCATATCTAGCGGTATCTCTAATAACCCAATTATACCAAGGATTAAAAAAGCAGCCATAAAGTTAGGCACCACACCAATCAGTGATAGAGTTATATTTCTAAACAAAATTAAGAACATTAAAGTTATGCCAGCCATTACGACTCCAAGTGTCAATATTTGAGATTTAAACAAGCTTTGTAAAAGGTTATTAAACAAAATTAGCACGCCTGCTAATTTAAATTCTTCTTTTTTTAAACCCAGTTTTTTTTCTAAATCATGGTTAATTTTTTTAATCAATTCATTTCTCCTAAGATCTTTTTTGGAATCTAATATTCTTAAGCTTATTTTTGCCTCGTCATTTTTTATAGAAATATAAGGGTCAATTATTTCCTTTTTGATTGAATCAGGGATTTTAGTATATAAAACCCCCATCTCTAAAGCTTGCAGCTTTTTTCCATCATTTAAATCCTCGGCAACTCGAACCATAGAAGCAAACGATATAACCTTGCCCACAGCTTCTAAACTATCTACATAATCATGTACCCGAGTAATCTTGTCTATTTTATTTCTTGTAAACCAATACTTCTCATCATCTTTTTCCTCATCGCCCCAATCATCTTCAGTATCATCATCTTCTTTTTTTTTTGGAAATTTAACTATTATATCAAGAGGAGTAGTGCCACCAAGTTCTTCATCAATTAACTTCATACCTTTATAAATTTCAGTTTCTTTGTCAAAATAATTTATAAAACTATTTTCTACTTCTAATTTACTTATTCCAACAATACTTAAAATAATGACAATAATAGTTACACTAAATATTGAATTTTTATTATTTAAGGAAAGTTTTCCTAAAAATTTTGTAATGTTAGAATCTTTTTCCTCTTTTAATGAAATATTTTTATTTGGTACAAAACTTAAAAGAGTTGGCAAAAGAGTAAAAGTAATTAAAAATGAAGTGATTAAACCAAATGTCATCATCCATCCAAAATCTA
>MDSW01209130.1_pt1 | contig 12065 bp, 7 predicted proteins | sample 811171 | NCBI WGS metagenome assembly MDSW01 (sample SAMN05326641, study PRJNA326480) | marine metagenome | isolation source: seawater | place: Atlantic Ocean: North West | collected 2012
ATTAAGGATAGTGTAGATATTCAACTCCATCAATTGACCGTGACAGATCCAGGAAACGGTGCCTTGGCTGTCGAAGTCGATAACGGAAATCTGAATTTCAATGGCTGGGTTGATATCCACGGTCTAGATGTACAAGCCAACCGAACTGGGCCAATATTCCAGTTGGTCGATGCCGAAGCTAGAATCTCTGGCGTTCGTCTGAATGGGGCCCACAACGGAATGGTTTGGGATGGCAGTGATACTCCATTGACCAGTTCGCTTTCTGATGTGATTTTGTCCGGTAACAATTGCTTGGAATTCACCGATTTACATTTGGTGGAAGCCGTAGATTTGGACCTGTCTGCTTGTACTGGACAAATTAACTTCCGCGATTCGACGATCAACATGTCCAATTCTGTTCAGGGAACTTCAGTGGCCTTTGATATGACGGGCCAACCAAGTACATTGAGATGGATTGATTCTGGAGATTTAGGGACACTCAATGTGGGTGTAGGCAGCTTGGTTGACGAGATGTGGACATTGCATGTTTGGGCTACAAATCAGCACAACCACGGCCTTCCTAATGCCGTCATAAACCTCTCATTTGATCAATTTGAGTCCGATCAAACCCACACTTTGCCATACAGTGGTAATGCCGTCATTGGACCATTCTCGGCACAACAAACCGATTGGATGGGTTCCAGCACTTGGACGGAGTATTGGGTCGGTTGCGAGTATGAAGGTGAGCGAACCGACTCTAGTTCATCAGAACCGATTCCCACCAATAGAGTTGCAAACTTCAATTCACCGTTGGTTGTCTGTGAAATCACCCTGACCAACCAAGCGCCGTTGATTATTTGGGACACACCTCTCGATGAGGACGTGTTTGGAAGTGGCGCCATCGTTGAGTTCAACGCTTCCGAAACGTGGGATTTGGATGACGACCCCATCGTATTCACATGGTTGAGTAACATCGATGGACAATTTAGTTCAAGCAGTCAGTTCATGGTCAACGATGGCAATGGTTTGGTGCTCTCCGATGGACTACATACCATCACATTGGAAGTCTGCGATAATCAAGGAAACTGTGCCAACGAAAGTCGTGAAATTGAATTGAGGAATCTTCCCCCGGTGATTGATATTGTCACCGACCCAGGTGTCGATTTGGATGGTGCCCTTCGATTGTATCGTACAGCATCTTTGCATGTGAATATGACCGGGACAACAGACCCAGAGGGCGATGCCATTCTCTGTGGAATGGACGTTTCCTACCGCACCGATGATGGGGCGATAGAACCCTGCCCGATGGAATGGAATGTCACGTTCTTGGATGCAAGTGATAGCATGTCGTCCTTCACTTACACGATTTCCATTAGCGATGGTGTCAACCCTTCAGTGGACTTGGTTTACCAAATTGAGTTGATTAACGAATTACCTCATCCAGAATTTACCATCACAAGGATGGGTGACACCTCTGCGTACATGGTACAACTTGACGCATTCGGTTCCTACGACCCTGAAGGTGATCCGATAATCTATCGCTGGTCGAGCGATTTGCTTGGCATCTTGCCCGATGATGGTGATGGCCTTTGGACTGGTCGATTGCCTGCGGGAACCCATGCGATTACCTTGGAACTTAGTGATGATCGTGTTGAGCACCTCGACGTTTGGTCCAGCCATACAGAAACGCTGATTGTTGAAAACACGCCTTCGACTGCGATGATTTCCAGTCATTCAGATTTCTCCACTGATTCCAGTATTGTTCACGATTTTGAGTCGGAAGGAAGCGGAGATTGGGATTTGTCTTGCGCAGAATACACCGATGACTGGGCGTCGACTCACATCTGTGAGAGTGGAATGGTCGTCAATCCTGACAATGTTGCCGTTCGTTGGGATTCAAGTCTCGTCAATGGTGCTCTTGGTACCGATTGGTCATTGTCAACACGTCTACCCGCTGGACAGCAAACAGTATCGTTCACCGTCGATGATGGTGTACATCCTCCTGCGGTATCCAGTATTGTTGTGGATGTTTCCGATAGCGCGCCAGTGTTGGTTTTGGCGAGTCCAGTCCCAGGTGTTGAAGTCGATAGTGATGGCCCAGTCTTGTTTGATTTTAGAGAATCATTTGATCCGGATGGTGATTCTTTCACTGTCGAAATTTCCAGCGATTTGATTGAAGGGTTAATTGTCGAAAATGGGACCACAGATTATTGGTACAACGATATGTTGCCATCCGGAGTTCACAATCTAACATTCAACTTGACCGACGACACTGGAAAATACCGGCTTCACAACCAAATATTGCACGTCAATCCAACTGGTCCGAGTGCCATTATTTCTTCATTGAATGAGGGGACGTATATCGCGCCCGGTGAAGTCATCACTTTGGATGGGTCACAATCATGGGATGCAGATGGCGACATCATTCAGTACATTTGGCGTGAGGTCACATCTACTGGAACCAATGAGTTGGCCAATGACGAGAACTTCACCGATTGGTTCTCACCCGGTCAGCACACATTTACCCTCACCGTACGAGACTCTAGAGGAGTTACGGATACGGCTTGGGTGAATATCACAGTGGGTAAGTCCAATCCTGTGTTATCTCAGTTGGCTGTGAATCTTGACGAATTGGAAGGCGAAATGAAGAACAATTTGGTCGTGACGGTTTTCTTGCAGGATGCTGATGGTACTACACAGATGCAAGGTAATGTCCAGGGGCGGGTATCGTTCGGCTCGACAAACACTGAATTTGCAATGACTGATGATGGGACAGGTAGTGACGAAACCGCTGGTGATGGAATCTATACAGGTACAATCACAACAAACCCGGGTACAGAAAATTGGGCAAGTGTGGAGGTTTGGGCCTTGGACGGTGATCTTTCATCGAATGTGGTCAAAGCACAATTGTCAGTTCATCATGCATCTGGCATATCGGGTGTGATGGATTTGTTGGGTTCTACCGGCATTACGGCACTTGCTGCACTGGTACTCATCTTGGTGCTGGTCGGCGGCCTCTATGTGCTTCGAGGAAAGCGACGCTTGGCCGCAGACCTTGAATTGATTGAGTCTTGGGGCGGTGGAATGGGTGCCGAGCAGATGTTCGATTTAGGAGAAGAAGAAACCGCTCCTAAACTACCTGACATGGAAGCTGAAGCACCGCCAGCCATGAGTGACTTCGGCGATGCCTAATCGTTTGAGAGATAAAACTCAGCGTAACGTTCGGCATTCAGTGCATACGTGTATTCATCGAGAACACGTTTTCGTCCATTGGTTGCCATTTGCTGTCGACCATCGTAATCTCGAAGCAACGATTCAATCGCCTTAGACAATGTGTCAGGTTGGTCGATATCAAACAGACCACCAACAGTTTGGTCTACCATTTCAGGGAGTGGCCCATCATCAACTGTGACGACAGGAGTCCCACTCGCCATTGCTTCGAGAGGAATCAATCCTTGCCCTTCGTAATATGATGGATAGGCGACCAAATCCGCACTCCTGAACAATTGTGCCAATTCATCGAAGGGCAAACCCGGTTCAATGGTCACCGAGTTAGAAACACCTAGACGCTTAGCTTGGCGTTCCAATGTCCGTTTCATGTGGCCACGACCTACGATGACCAAATGGGCCTCGGGGAATGATTGCAAAACTCCTGGCATGGCTTTCAGTAGTGTACGATATCCCTTTCGAGCCACCAAACGACCCACTGCTAAAAGTAGTGGAGTTTCAGTATTTGGCAACCCTGCAAGTGCATTTTCATCAGGTTCTCCATACCTTTTTCGAATGGATTCATGCGCAAGCATGGTGTCTTCGTGATCACGATCGAGTGGCACGAACATGTCGGTATCGACTCCCCAACGAACAACTTCGCATTTCCATTGTTCAGGAGGATCATATCGGGCGATAAAATCAGCTTTGGTGGCCTCGGAATTAGCTACACAAACGGTGGAAGCGCGAACCGCAGCCCGCTCATATTTCGCATAATGCTTCGCGGTTAACAAAATGGCCAAATCATTGGGATTTTTCCACACTGCGGCTTCTCCGTGTTTGGCTGCTCGGGTCATTCCATCTCTCTCTCCCAACCAGGAACCATGCAAACTGGTAATGACGGGTCCAATATGCTCGCGAACCATCTGATATTGCTTTTCTTTCCATGAAATCATTGGCGCGTGTACGTGGACAGCGTCAAAGGGGTCCTTCTTGTGGATTCTCATCAATTCACGCAAAGCCCATTTTCCATAGGATACAGTGAATGCCATCGGTAGAGGTGCCCACTTGACAGAAAGCACGGAAACGCCCTTTTGCTGAGGGATTTTCTTCGGATTTCGCTCAACGCTCTTGTCTCGACGCGTAATGACAGTTACCCGATGTCCAAGTTTGACTAGAGCACCTGCCAAATGGAAGACTGTGGACCCCATTCCACCCCATCGAGGTGGGTATTCTCCCGACAGCATTGCGATATGCACAACTCGCCCTCAATGGGGCCTGTAAGGCCCCTAGTTTTCAATGAATCCGGTTTATGCGACCAACGGTTGCATTCAAAACGGGTCGATTGCTCCGAGACGTGGGGATGTCATGACAGACCAATTACCCGTTCACGTGACGGTTGTGATTCCAACACGCAACGAAGAGGCTGCAATTGTCGATACCATTCGCTCGATTCCGAACGATGGCTGGTGCAAAAAACTCGATTTTCTAATCGTCGATGGGAATTCATCGGATCGAACTAGAGAACTGGCTGAACAAGAAGGCGCTTGGGTCGTTCTAGAACCGAGAAAAGGATACGGCCGAGCCTACAGAACCGGCTTTGCATTGGCCCCCGGAGAAATCATTGTCACCCTCGATGCTGATTGTACCTATCCAGGGGAAGAGGTTCCCGGTTTGGTACGCAAATTGGTTGAAGAGAATTTGAAATTCATCACATGCGATCGTCTGCGACGCGCCGAAGAGGGTGCAATGTCAGGATTGCATGGCTTTGGCAACTGGGGTCTTTCAGTCACAGCTCGCATGTTATTCTGGTATGGAATCCATGATTCTCAGAGTGGGATGTGGGTCTTCTGGAAGGATATCATGGAGAACGAAAAGATGCGGCCAACCCATGATGGTATGCCACTCTCTGAGGAAATGAAAATCAACGCACGTCGTTGCTATGGGCGCAAGAAAGCCATCGAGGTTAGTGTGCCTTACCGTATTCGCGTTGGGGATGCTGAAATCAACACTTGGGGAGACGGTTGGCTCAACTTCCGATTCTTGTTTGCGAAGCGACTGGGAATCAACCGAACCCGCTCTGAATGGGGCCCGGACGAAAACACGCAAGTTTGAGTTTTTTCGTAGATTCAGGAAATGTTGTAGGGGAATAGCCTTACGTGCGCGGGTGCCTCCGGCACCCGATGCAACCTTTCGACTCTGTTCTGAAGCGCGCCCTCGCCACCGCAGTAATCTTCTGTATGCTGATATCATCGATGCCATCTGCCCTTGCTGATGATGATTGGGCATCTGCCAATGGTTTAGTGGATGGAAGTAGCGGTTCTGATTCTGTTGACTCTGATGGAGATGCGGATGATTGGTGGACGATCAATTTGGTCAATGGGGATCGTCTCGATATCACAGTTTCATCACCTACAGGAGATTACGGTTGGACGCTTTGGTGTTTTGCAACAGATCATTGGGAAGGTAAGGTTCAGATCTGGGATGCAACAATGGTCAATGGAGCTCCTGAAAGGAATGAAAAGCGTTTTGATCAAGATTTTTCCAGTAGTGGTTCAGCGAGTGTAAACGCACTAGTGAACCCTTCAGCATCAGATTGGGGTTCTCATTCGGGCCCAACAACGTGGTATATTCTGGTCCGCTCTAAGGATACATGCGAACGGGATGAATTTGATTATTCCATTAGCCCCAGTATTGATACAACTTATCGAGATACAGATGAGGATGGATTCGTAGATGACAATGACGATTGTCCCGACGATTATGGGACATCAGGTCCCAACACTGATCGCAATGGTTGTGTCGACAATGATGGTGATGGCTGGTCTAATTATGGAGACGAATTCCCCGATGAGGGGACACAATGGGAGGATTCAGACGGCGATGGCTATGGAGATAATTCCAATGGCGTCAATGGCGATAAATGTGCGAACGAACCTGGAGATTCTTACGAAGATCGCACAGGGTGTCCTGATCGTGATAATGATGGTTGGTCCGATCCAGACGTATGGGGTGAATGGGGCCCTGTATGGACAGCAGCAGATGGAGGAGATGCATTTTGGGAGGACCCCACACAATGGTCTGATTATGACGTAGATGGTTACGGTGATAATTGGGCCGATCCCGAATGGAATGATTCTCACGAAGAAATGGGGGTTGGAGAATATGTCGAAAATGCAACAACTCCTGATTTCTGCCCCCTAGATACGGGTTTCTCTTTCCAGGATCGAATGGGATGCCCTGACAACGATGGCGATGGATGGTCCGCTCCAAGTGGCAATTGGACTTGGGAATACGACGGCGCTGATGCCTTCGATGACGACCCCACGCAACATGCAGACCGCGATCGAGACGGTTTCGGTGACAATGCGAGTGGAACCAATGCCGACAGATTCCCTGACAATCCTACCCAATGGTGGGACACCGATGGCGATGGCTATGGAGACAACAATGGTGAAGGGGATTGGCAAGCAGATAACTTCACTGAAGATGCTACTCAATGGGCAGATTATGATCGCGATGGTTATGGCGACAACGCAAGTGGAAACGAGCCGGATTCTTGTGTCAATCGTCCAGGTTCATCCACAAATGATCGCTTCGGTTGCCCAGATACAGATGGTGATGGATATTCGAATTCAGACCTTAATTGGCCAGCTCATCCCGAAGGCTTTGCAGATGCATTCCCTGGTGGATTGAATGCTGAATGTGGTAATTTGTGCGCGACACAGTGGTACGATGTCGATGGCGACGGCTACGGTGACAACCAAGGCGATGATGTTTGGCGCCCCGATTCATGCGTTACCACTTCAGGTACCAGTACTCGAGATCGATGGGGCTGTCCAGATACAGATCGAGATGGTTCTAGCGATCCAAATATCGAGTTGGGTTGGCTACCACACCCGGCCGGGTTAGCGGATGCCTTCCCCAATGAACCGACTCAATGGGAGGATTCCGATGGTGATGGTTATGGTGATGAGCAAGCAGGATTTGAAGGCGATCGCTGTCAAGAAACACCTGGCACCAGCAGTGGTGATCGATTCGGTTGTACAGATACCGATGGTGATGGTTGGTCAGATCAGGGAGATCGATTCCCACAGGATGCATCTCAGTGGCGGGATGCTGACGGTGACGGATTCGGAGACAACCCTGACGGACATCAGGCCGACGAATGTCCGAACGAGCTCGTAAACGCAGGTGTTTCAGTCATCGATCGGTTGGGTTGCCCTGATACGGACGGTGATGGTTACTCTGATGCTGACGATGAATGGCCCGCATCACCAGATGGGCAAGCAGATGCTTTCCCAAAGAATCGTGTACAATGGGCTGATTCTGATGGAGACGGATTTGGCGATAACCCAATTGGAGCAGTACGCGATGATTGCCCAATTGAAACTGGCACCTCAACGATTGATGTTCAAGGATGTCCAGATGGCAATGGCGATGGCTATTCCGACGACTATGGTGCCGTACGCAGTCAATTGGCCCTGATGGGTTCAAACCCTACTTCCAGTCTGTTGACATTTGCTTGGCCACTGTTGATTTTCCTACTGACACTCTTCACAGTCCGACTTTCAAGCAAAGAAGGCAAGGAGACGAATGTTGTTGAAGACCGCCTCGCCAGTGAAGGAGGTGAATTCTGATGCAGAACCGTTTGTTCACCTTCCTCATCGTGGCGATGATGATTCCGATGCTATCCACCGTCGTCAGTGCTCAAGATGAGAGCCACATCGTGGTTGCAGGTTCGGGTGCATTTGCCATTGATGAGAACTATGATGGCGATCTTGATTTAGTCCGTGTCATCGCTTCGATTGGTACCACAGCTCCAACCGCAATGGTTGCCGTTGAAGTGATTGCTGACAATGGTGACATGGCTATTTCATTCTGGAATAACACCACCCTAGAATCAGGGGAGTCATTGATTATCAATACGACAATCAAGGCATGGGCTGATGGCGAATATCAGATGACTTTACGTGTCTGGGATACTGAATCGGGCCTACTCACACACGACGAAGATCTCGGGGTTCACGAATTGATTGCGAGCCTTACACCACCGTACCTTTCGATGGAACTGGAAGCCGCAGATCAGATATACACAGGAGATACATGTTTGATTCACAGAGTCTCAACAGATATGGTTGGTGCGCATTACGATGTGATGGGCACTGTTTCGATTCAGGGCGTCCCTTGGTTGGTTGGCGAATACGAAACGCCGTTGGACTGTAGCCGTTGGCCTGCGGGCGAATACACAGTGACTGAACATTATCGCAACGGGTTGGGCATGACTGCAACCGAGACACTCATATTCAGTATCGACGTACCCCCTCCTCCCTCGTTCTTGGTCAATCAAACCGGCCGTTCGACCGAGGCAGGCACACCGTGTGACATGGAAATCGTACCCACTGAAGACACTGTATTGGAAGAGGTCACCATTCACTGGGACGTTGTTGATCCCGGTCAAGATGTGACTCGATACGAAGACTCGGAAGTCTTGGACTGTACCATGTGGAGCCCCGGCGTACACAAAATTCGTGCGACACTTACCAGCCCACAGGGTCGTGAAACAACACAAGCACTCAACCTCATCCGACTCCCACCGGCCCCTAACGCCAGTTTGGATGTACTCAATTCAAGTGGAGATTCATCTCTTTGGCCCACCATCTCACAAGGAGATGAGTACGAGCCCACACCACTGTTCATGAATTTACCAGCGACCATTGCATTGGTCGGTGCTGGCGGTTTCGTATTGGCTCTACTGTTGGGTCTCTTTGTAGGCAAACGCATGGGTCAGGAGCCTGAAGTTCAAGGTGACATTTGGGATACAGTTGAGCATACTCCTGATAGCGAAGGTTTGCCGTCATTTGTGGACGAATCGGGTGTCCATTGGCGTCAACAGCCGGATGGCAGCGTCGATTGGTGGGATGCAACAGAGCGACGCTGGGAGCGATTCCAAGAGTAATCAAACCTACTCTAAACCTGTGAATGCAGGGGGCGAATTGAAAGATAGATTGGATTTTCGCGGTCCATGGGAATGTTTTCCAATCAATTTCGAGACCGACTTCGAACACTATCGCATGGTGCGGTTTTTCTCTCCATCCTGATTCTTGCCTTGATTCATCTACGACCTGTTGTTGAACCGTTCATTATTGCAGTGTTCATCTATTTCCTTCTGGCTCCTGGTGCGCATTGGCTCAATGATCGCGGTATGCCATTATTTCCTGCATACGCACTTGTTGTAACCGGTTTGGGAGGCCTATTCCTTCTTGTTGGAATGTGGTTATACCAAGACATGTCGACCTTCCTAGAAGGCATTCCTGAATACTCAGACAAACTCAATGATTTGATGGCAAAATGGGAGGGTGAGACGATTCTAGGCTTCACCATTTCATTTGAGGGATTGAACATATCCAGCTCTCAACTTGAAAGTACAGTTCTTTCCTTATTCGGAGAAATCAGTAGTTTTGTCAGTTTGATGCTGACCGTGTTCGTCTTCCTCGTTTTCATCATCCTTGAGGCTGAAACCCTACCAAAGCGTCTCTCAGCGGCATATCCATCCGACATCGAAGAGAATCTCAAGGTGATTCTCACAGATATCGGTGATGGTGTTTATCGTTATGTGATTTTGAAAACCGCCGTGAGTTTCGGTGCTGGTGTAGTGACAGCAATCATCCTGATTGCCATGGGCATCCCTGGCTGGTTGCTATGGAGTATGCTAACGTTCTTGCTAAGTTATGTTCCGTACATTGGCAGTTTGGTAGCACTGATTCCGCCCGCGCTTCTAGGGTTCCTACTTTTGGAACCCAGTTCAGCAATCCTCTTGGTTGTCCTTCTCATCGTGAAAGAGCAAATATGGGGTCAATTCATCGAGAACAAATTGTTTGGTTCTAGTCTCGATATTTCCCCTATCGTCTTGTTATTGGTCACCGCTTTCTGGTTCTGGTTGTGGGGTATCATGGGCATGATTTTGGCTGTGCCCATGGCAGTCATCGTGAAAATCATACTCAGCAATATCCCGGAAACCCGTCCGATTGCGATTCTGCTTTCAGAACGTGCTCCTCAGGCCGAAGAGGAGTAAGTATGGATTGGAAAATCCTCGTTGGTATTGGGATTGCAGTAGTCCTATTGTTCATCAATTTCTGGTGGCTAACCGCGGGACGGAAAAAGGCGCGATTAGATCGTGATTGGGCCCCGGATAATGCTCGCATGGCCAGTTTTCAAATTTCTGATGATAGCGTGACATTGCACAATCGTCGAGATTTCACTTGGCGAACTACTCGAGATTATGATCAGAATTGGGATGACTGGACATTCAATCCAAAGGACCTGAAAGATATCTGGTATGTGGTGGATTATTTTCACAAGATTCGTGGAATGGCCCATACGATGATTGGTTTCGAATTCTCCGACAATCGCTTCCTGATGGCATCGTTTGAAGTCCGTCGAGAGAAGGGCGAGAAATTCCACCCTTGGACAGGAATGTGGAACGAGTTTGAATTGATTCTCATTTGGGCGACTGAGCGTGATTTATTGGGTGTGAGGACCAACGCTAGAGGCAACGATGTCTACCTCTATCCCTGTGATGTCCTCCCTGAGAAGAAAACTGCTTTGCTGGAAGCAATGATGTATCGGACCAATCAGTTGGCGGAAACCCCGGAATGGTACAACACCATCACCGCGACTTGCACCACTTCGATTACCCAGATTGTCAACAGAGTCACACCCGGCCGAGTTCCGTTTACATGGCGGGCTTACTTACCGGGATATTCCCCATGGATTGCTTGGAAGCGTGGAATACTGAGCAAGCGTGGAACGTTCAAAGAAACCGTTGCATCTGCGGCGATTAGTGAGAAGGCCAAGGTAACTGGATTGGGCGAACCGGGAACCCACGATTACTCAATCAATGTGAGGAAATGACAACCACTAGGGCTCCGTCACTTTCGATTCGAATCGGGCCACCGAGCGCCACATTGTGGAGGCCACGAGTTGAGAAAGCCAGAGGTTCATCCTCTAGTGGAAATTCAACACCTGAGATGCTAACATTTGCGCAGGGTGTAAAGGCGAACAGACTCAATTGTGTCCCTTCATCCAATACCACTTCTAATTCATCCAAACATCGCATCACAACATGCTCAGCCATGTGCAAGCAAATTTCCAATTCGGGAGGGGCCTCAATCAAAGCGGCAAATACACCCAGTTGATGATCGATTTCCCCACCTTCAACCCCAACAATGTCCACAACTTCTGCACCATTCTCAGCCGCATAATTCAGAGACTTGTCTAAGTCGGAAGCATTCTGGTTGGGCAAAGAAACTCGCTCGATAACACAATCAGAAATAGAATCGAAGTCCCCTGTGGCGAGGGTGACAGGAATGTTTCGAGAAAGTGCAGCATCAGTTCCTCCATCGACACCCACGATCGTTTGACAGGCTTGAGAAAGTGGCTCCCATACGCTTGCAGGTGGCCATTCACCATCAGCGCACAATAACCATCGTGACCCCGCCATGAACCCGGCTCAAGCCAGAAGTAGAAATGGGCTTCTAATCGGTTGTCTGAAGAACCTTGACTTCCTCGACCCTATAGGGTCGAGTTCATGCGCAGTAGCAAACAATACACAAGTATCCTACTTTCTCTGCTGATGATTCTCTTGCCTTTGGCAGCAACATCACCTTCATTTTTGCAAGATGAGATCGATTCTGAGCAGCATACTGACAGCTTTTCTGGACCGACTTCAGGTTGGGGTGAATCGGCTGCAGGATCAGAGTTTACCGATGGTGGAGCCGATTGGGAAATGACATCGACACGTGGCGTCGATGATTGGATGGAATATTTTGTCAGCAATGACACCATTGATCATTTTGATGTTGCCATCGGACCCGATG
>MDSW01040366.1_pt1 | contig 12063 bp, 10 predicted proteins | sample 811171 | NCBI WGS metagenome assembly MDSW01 (sample SAMN05326641, study PRJNA326480) | marine metagenome | isolation source: seawater | place: Atlantic Ocean: North West | collected 2012
GAAGATAAGGATAGTAATATAGTACCTGAAGCTGAATTAATCTTACCTAGAGGTAAAAAAGTAGTATTACAAGCCGAAGACACAGATTATAAAAGAGGTTTAATAGTTGAACTACTAGATAATGGTGGTTATGAAATGGCTTACTGGTATAACAAACCAAATAAACCATACCCAGTTGAAATATTAGTTGATGGTCAAAGTATTAAGCCAGATGGTAAGGTAGTTGAAATGAAATTTCACCCACAAGATTATTATGATAAGCAAGATGAATTAAATGAAGCAATTAGTCTTAATGTTTTACCTAAAAATAACATAGCAATTCTAAGAGGAGACTCAGGTGAATATGAAGGCTTTATTGAAGATGGAGAAGTTTCTTTTTCTACTATATATGATGATTTAGATTATAGAATTACAGATCAATATAATGAAAGTAATATTGAAGATTTTTTAGGTAGAGGTCATGCATTTGTAGAATTAGCTAAAAAATATGACTATGATTGGAATATTGAACCTGATTTAGTTGGTATAACAATAAAATTAAAAGATTTAAACGAAATTATTGATTTAGTACATGTTAAAGAACCAGATGGTACTTTATATGGTACTGGTTCAGTAGTTAAAGTAGAAAAAGATAAAACTTGGGTACGATTTGATGGTAATACTATTAAAAAATTTGATAGTGATAGAGTAGTACCCGTTCAAGAAAGCCAAGATCCAGGAGCTTCATTAGGTCCTGGTCCAAAAGCTGGTCCTGATGGAGTTAATGATAATTATTATGTAAAAGCATTTAAATATAAATTAGTTCCTAAAACCAAAAAGGGTACATATGTACAAAAAGGTTCAGGACTCGAAGTTAAGAAACTTTTTTAATATGTATAATATGAATAATACTAGGATTAAAGAAGAAGAGGACAAGTTAGAAGTATTTCAACAAGGACGTATTGACGCTTTTGATGAAATAGAAAATAAATTAGATGATCTTAGAAAAAAACTAAGACAAGCTAAAATACAAACTGTAAAATATTATAGACAGGATGAACCTAAAAGTTATTCTGTAGTATATGGAACGGATTTAATTAAAGATTATTTAAAAGACATTGAAACATTGTTAGAAAATTAATAATATGAAAACATTACAAGAACAATACAATTTAATCAAAGAAGGAAAAGGTCACAAAGACGTTTTCTTAAAGGAAGCTAAAAATAAATTTCCTAATATGATTAATAAAGCTGCAACTTATGATCAAGCTACACATATTCTTAAAAAAAGAAATGTAATTAACGAAAATTATATTGATGTTAAACCAATTAACACAATTGAAGGAAGAGCTAAAGAAAGTTGGGAAACTAAATTTAATCAATTTATTAATGAAGCAGGAGAAAAATCATTAAATCCTATAGTTAATAATGATTTAAAATCAAATACTAAAGAACAAGAAGAAAAAGTATCTGCAGATCCAAATTACAAATTTGAAATTGAAAATGGTTCTTATGGTTCATATAAAAATATTTCTGATGGAGTAGAAAATATTGCTTCAAGAAATTATGATTATTCACCTAAAGTAGATAATATTAATAATGTTAATGCTCAAGAATTACAAGTAGGTATTTATTGTGAAGTAAAAAATGATCCTAAGTTATCATTAGAAGAAGCTCAAGCTAAAGTAATTAAAAACTTAGCTAAAGATCCAATGCATTATGTTAAAAATGGTCAATTTGGTGTTGAAGGTTTAGGATATCAAACAGAAGCTGCTGGTTTAGGTACTCCTCAAGTAAATGATGGTAAAACATATGGTGGAAGTGGATATAGTGATAAATTAAAAGATTCTGATAATAACTGGCAAGTAGTTAAAGAAAGTTATGTTGTTGGAAGTGGAAATCCTAATAGCTTAGCTGCTATGTCAGGTGAAGTAATTAATCAAATGCTTAAAGAAGAAGGATTAGATGATTTTGAAACTCAAGCAGGTATGGAACCACAACCTGTAGATGAAGAATCACAATATAATGATACAATTTACTCAGAAGAAAAAGAAAAAGAAGTAGAAGAAGCAAGACAAAAAGCTATTGAAGCATCACAAAAAGATGCTGGTATGGATATTGATGAGAAAAAAGATCATGATGGTGATGGTGACATAGATTCAGATGATTATATGGCTGCTAGAGATAAAGCAATTAAAGCTAATATGAAGAAAAAACCTAAAAAAGAATCTATTGAAACAAAATTAGCTGAAATAGGAAAAGCTTCTGAAATAACAAAAATGGAGGCTCAACTTGAATTTTTACATGATCATATTGATGAAAAAATTGAAAGAATTAATTCAATTAATGAAGATGATAATTTAAAAGAATTAGTTGATAAGAAAAAAATGAAAGAAATGCAGAGAGAAATTAAACTTTTAGAAAAAAGAAAAGCTAAAATGGAAAAAGTTTATGAAAAATCTGCCGGTAAAAAATTCCAAAAACAAGAAATGGTAGACGAGAATGAGTAACAAACAATTACTTATAGAAACTCATACCGTTAAAATTTCTCCAACCCAAATTACTGAAAACATCAGTAAAGAAAATGGAAATTTAATGGTTGAAGGTGTATTAGCCACTGCCGAAGTAAAAAACGGTAATGGTCGCTATTATTCTAAAGATTTATGGAATAGAGAAATGGATAAATATAAAGAACTTATTGAACAAAGACGTTCAATGGGTGAATTAGATCACCCTGAATCTTCAGTTGTTAATTTAAAAAATGTATCTCATCTTGTTAGTGATTATTGGTGGGATGGAGATAATATTTTAGGTAAAATAGAAATTTTACCTACTCCTTCAGGTAATATTTTAAAAGAATTAATAAAAAATGGTGTTACAGTAGGTGTATCATCTAGAGGTATGGGTTCACTCCAAGATATAGGTGGAGTAATGGAAGTACAAGATGATTTTGAGTTACTTTGTTGGGATTTTGTTTCAACTCCTTCTAACCCAGGTTCTTATATGCATGAAATTATTAAAGAAGGAAAAGCACCACAAATATACGATTATACTAGAATAAACCAAATAGTAACAGAAATACTTTGTTCTAAAGGTTCTTGCCCAGTAGTGTAATTTTAATAAATATTCATATACGTATAACCGCAATACACCATCTATCTATATGGTGTCGAATTAAGTAAAATTTTCTATTACGCTTCATGAATAAGCGTATTTCACAAACTAAATTTTGGGATTATGGCAACAAACAGAGATTTGCTAACTGAAGCAATTGCTGACGCTAAGTCTGTAAAAGAAGTAGCAATAGCGAATGCTAAACTAGCTCTTGAAGAAGCCTTTACTCCTCACTTAAAATCAATGTTAGCTGCAAAGCTAGATGAAATGGACAAAGAAGACGAAGTTAAAGAAGACGTCGTTGACGAGAAAATGGATTCTAAAGACAAAGAAAAAGTAGATGAGAAAAAGGACAAAGAGGATCTAGACGAGATGGATGCTGTTAGTTTCAGAAGAAAGAATTCTCCGTCTTACGAAATGGACGCCGATGGTGGACCTGTAAATCCAGTACCTCACAAGGTTGGAAAGTCTACCGTTCAGGAAGAAAAAGAAGAAATGGATGAAGAACTCAATCTAGATGAACTATTAGCTGAACTCGATGAACTCGATGAAGCCAAAAAACACGATTCTAAAAAAGGTAACAAAGAAGAACAAAAACGTATGGAAGGCGCTATCAGAGATGACAGAGATCATATAAAAGATCTTGAAAAAGACATCAAAGATAACGAAAGAAAGCTTAAGAAATTAAAAGCTGACGAACCTAAAGACGTTAACGAAGCAAAAGACGAGAAGAAAGACGACAAGAAAATGGACGAGGAAATGAAAAAATCTGAGGACAAAGACGACGTTAAAGAAGATGCTCGAACTGATGCTGAGGAAGAAGGTTACCTTGATGGAATGAAGGACGAAAAAGAAGACATGGATGATAGAGAAATTGATCTAGATGATATGTCTGAAGACGACCTTAAAGGATTTATCGAAGATGTCATTAAAGACATGGTCATCGATGGCGAAATTGAGCCAGGCGATGAATTCGTTGAAGACGAAGTTGAAGTTGAAGACGTTGAAGACGTAGAAGTTGAAGACGATGTAAACGTAGACGTAGAAATCGACGAGGCCAAAGAAGACGAGGATGTGAAAGAAGGCTACGGTAAAAAGTACGAAGAAGACGACGTTAAAAAAGAAGAAATGTCTAATCCAGTACAACGTAGAGGGGATTCTGAAAGAAGAAAAGGTGGAAAATTCTCCGCTGAATCAGAACCTGAACGTGAAACCGAAAAAATGCGTAAGATGGAAGAAGATCTTGAGGAAGCTATTAATTCTGTAAATGAATTAAAAGCTGAACTTAATGAGGTTAATTTATTAAACGCTAAGCTTCTTTATACAAACAAAATCTTTAAAGCTAAAAACTTAACTGAAGGAAAAAAAGTTAAGGTATTAAAGGCGTTTGACAAAGCGAAGGATGTAAGACAAGCTAAAACAATTTTTGAAACATTATCAGAAGGTTTATTAGATAAATCTGTAGTTAATGAATCAATTAAAGGATCTGCGAGTAAAGCTACAGGTTTAGAACCAAAAGCTTCAAAACAACCAATCATTGAGTCAAATGACGTTTACAACCGTATGCGTAAGCTAGCGGGATTAATTTAAAAATTTTATTAACCTATTAAATTTAAAACGATGAGTTTAAATTCTTTATTAGAAAGTGCAAACCCATACCACTCAATGCAGAGTGACGCAGCTAAATTAGCTGGGAAATGGGAAAAAACAGGTCTTTTAGAAGGTTTAGATGGTACTCACAAAAATAACATGGGTATTATTCTTGAAAACCAAGCTAAACAACTTGTTGTGGAAAGTTCACAAACAGGTGGAGGCGCTGCTTCTACTGGTACTTTCCAAAGCCAGACTGCTGTTAATATCGGTGGTCAGTGGGCAGGAGTTGCTCTTCCATTAGTAAGAAAAGTATTTGGTCAAATCGCTGCAAAGGAATTTGTTAGCGTTCAACCAATGAACCTTCCTTCTGGACTAGTATTCTTCCTAGATTTCCAATATGGTAATGATAAAGCTCCTTTCGGTTCAGGCGATAGCCTTTATGGAAATGGATCTTCAGCATTAAATCCATTTGGAAACACAAACGAAGGCGGACTATATGGTGCAGGTAGATTCTCATATTCTACTCAACTTACAAGTTCTATTATTACATCTGTTGATGTAGTATCAGGTTCTTGGTCTGACTTTGATTTTGATTCTAACTATTCTGGTTCTGCTGCTGCAATAGCTGCTGACTGGAGAGTAGTAACATTCAATACATCATCTATTCCTTTTGTAGATCCATGGGCTGTTAAGTCATTTGGAATCTATTCAGGTTCAACTTATAACATAGCTGGATCAGGAGATGGTGGTATGCAATTACCAGCATTTAGTAGATATAACGGTGGTTCTACAATCGCATTTGTAGTTTCAGCATCTTATCTACCAAACTCAGATACTACAGATTTATTTACAGTATCTTCTTCATTACAACCAACTGATAGATTCAGAGGTGATTTTGAAGCTGGAAACCCAGAACCTAACGACAACAACAACCAAGGAGCTGGTGCTAATGGCGCTATAACTGGTTCAGGTGGTCAAGGTTGCTGCCCAGAGCAGGTAATTCCTGAGATCAACGTACAGATGAAATCATCTGCAATCGTTGCTAAAACTAAAAAGCTAAAAGCTGTTTGGACTCCTGAGTTCGCTCAAGACCTAAACGCTTACCATGCATTAGATGCTGAAGCTGAATTAACTTCAATCTTAAGTGAGTACATTTCATTAGAAATTGACTTAGAGATCTTAAGTATGTTAATTAACGCAGCTGGAGCTGGAACTGAAGTATGGTCTGCTCAAAATAACGTAGCATTTACTTCTACAACTGGTAACGGTGTTACAACTGACTTAGGGTTCTATAACTCTCAAGGACAATGGTTCCAAACTTTAGGAACTAAAATCCAAAAGTTAAGTAACATTATCCACCAGAAAACTCTTAGAGGTGGTGCTAACTTCTTAGTATGTTCTCCAACAGTAGCTACTATCCTAGAAAGTATTCCAGGATTTGCAGCTGATTCTGATGGTGATGCAGCTAAGATGAACTACGCTTTCGGTGTACAAAAAGTCGGCCAATTAAATGGTAGATATAAAGTATACAAAAACCCTTATATGACTACTAACGTAATCTTATTAGGATTTAGAGGAGGTCAATTCCTTGAAAGTGGTGCAGTATTTGCTCCATACATTCCGTTAATCATGACTCCATTAGTATACGATCCAGACACATTCGTGCCTAGAAAAGGATTGTTAACTAGATATGCGAAGAAAATGGTTAGACCAGAATTCTATGGTAAAATTGAAGTTAGTGGCTTAAACACACTATAATCAATAGTTAACTTTGATTGACAAAATTAGCCCCGCATTGCGGGGCTTTTTTTTTATATTTATAATAATAAAACCATTTTTAATATTTATAACAAAATAATTTAGTATGAATGTACCAATTTGGCCGGGTTCAAGTTCTTTTGCTTCAGGTTCTGGGGATACACCATTTGGATTCTATGATGCACAAGCAGATTTTCAAACAGACGCTGATAAAGTAGCTGATTTTTGTGCTAAAAGATTAGGATATCCTTTAGTTGATGTTGAATTACAATCAGGATCCTTTTACACCGCATTTGAAGAAGCTGTTACTATTTATGGTAATGAGTTATATGCCTATAAAGTTAGAGATAATCAATTAACTTTAGAAGGTTTACCAACTAGTTCAGTATTAACCCAATCTTTAATTACTCCTTCTTTTGAACCGATAGTTAGACTTACAGAAATGTATGGTGCTGAAGCTGGTTCTGGAGGAAATGTACCTTGGTATTCTGGTTCTTTTGCTTTAGAAGCTGGAAGACAAGATTATGATTTTTCAACTTTTATGGTAGATAATGACATTACCGGATCAGCTGCTGAATTTGGTATTGAAGTTAAAAAAGTATTTTATGAACCACCTTATCCTGCTTCTGCTTTATTTTTATCACCTTATAATGGATTTGGTTTTGGTGGTGCAATTGCTGCTGGTATTGCTGGTGTAGGTGGATTTGGTGGAGATTTTGGTTTCTTAATGATGCCATTAAATTATGATATGCAAGTTATTCAGGCAATTGAAATGAATCAAATGGTAAGAAGAAGCAATTATAGCTTTGAAATTCATAATGATAAATTAAGAGTATTTCCAATACCAACAGCTAATGGAGATAAAAATTATACTGGACAATTAAGAAAAGGAAGAAATTTAACACTAACTGGTACAATACCAACAACAACAGTTAATCAAACTTCTGGTTCTTTTGCTTTAACTGGAGTATCTGGTAGTGGTGCTACTGCAGAAATAACTTCTTCCGGACTTAAAATTTCAAAAGTTACAGTTGTTGCTACTGGTAGTAATTATGTTAAAAATGAAGTAATAACAGTTACTTCTCAATCACTAGAAAGTGCTGGATTTGGAACAGTATCTAATGATCTTACTATTAAATTAAATAGTGGTGATATTCAATATACTTGTGGAGCAGGTAATATTTGGTTCCAATATATTATTAGAGATGAAAGAATAAAAGGTTCAGTTAAAAACCTTCCAGATAGAGTTACTAATGTTTCAAATGCTCCTTATGCTAACCCAAATTATGATTATATTAATTCAATTGGTAGACAATGGATATTTGAAATGACTTTAGCATTATCTAAAGAAATGTTAGGTTATGTTAGAGGAAAATATGCTAGTATACCTATACCAAATGCGGAAGTTAATTTAAATCAAGGTGATTTAATTTCAGCCGCAACAGCAGAAAAAGTAGCTTTAATTGAAAGATTAAGAAATTATTTTGATGAAACATCAAGACGAGCATTATTAAATCGTAGGGCATCTGAAGCAGAAGCTAAAATGACTGAGCTACAACAGGTTCCTTACACAATTTATATAGGATAACATGGCAATGTTCACTACAGCTAGGGACATGTCTCTAGTAAGAAAACTTAATAGAGAATTAATGGGTAACATCATTACTCAACAATGTTCTGTTTACCAATTTAAATTAGAAGAAACAAAAGTTAATTTATATGGTGAAGCTGATCAAGAAAAATACTATGATGGTCCCTTTATTTTTAATGTTCTTATAAATAGAACAAATGAACAATATGCTGAAAATATAGAAGGTGTACAATTTGGACAACCAATTGAGTTTTATTTCTTTAGAGATGATTTAAAAGATGCGGACATATTAATAAGAGTAGGTGATATTATATTATATCAAGAAAGATATTATGGAGTACAAAGTACAGTTGCTAACCAATATTGGGGAGGAAAAAATCCATCTTATCCAAATAATATAAACCCACTAAACCCAGGATTAGAAAATTATGGTAATAATTTATCAGTATTAGTTTCAACTTATTATATACCTGCTGATAAAGTAGCAATTTCACCATATCAAGAACGAATGTAATGGCAAGACCTAGAAAACCCATACCAAAAACCCAAAGACAATTAAGTCTAGAAAAGCAACAAGCTTTTAAGGGAATCGAAGACAGAGGAAATGTTGGTAATCCAAATGCCGCAGATGAAAAATTTAATGCTAATGCACAAGCAACAGGAATAGAACATAATAGATCAACTCAAATGAGTTTTAAAGAGGATACAACTAAACAATACTCAGTTGGTATCCAGGATTTAGATGAGGCAGTGTTTTTTTATTTTCAAAATGTAATCAAACCTTTTGTAATGCAAAATGGTACTAGAAGAGAAGTACCTGTAATTTATGGTGCCCCTGAAAGATGGAAATCATTTCAAAGAGATGGGTATTATAGAGATAAATCAGGTGCTATTATGTTACCTATAATTGTAATTAAAAGAGATACAGTAACAAAAGATAGATCTGTTGCAAATAAATTAGATGCTAATTCTCCAAATTTATATGGTGTTTGGCAAAAAAGTTATAGTGCAAATAATTTTTATGATAATTTTTATACCTTAAATAATAGAAAACCAGTAGATGTTTTTCATGCTGTTGCTCAACCTGATTATGTTACATTAGAGTATAGTTGTTTAATTCAAACTTATTATATGTCTCAATTAAACAAAATAATTGAAGCATGTGAATACGCTTCTGATGCATATTGGGGCAATCCAGAAAGATTTAAATTTAGAGCATTTATTGATTCTTTTACTACTGCAACTGAATTAGTACAAAATCAAGATAGATTAGTTAAAGGTACTTTTGGTATTAGATTAAGAGGATACATTATACCTGATACGATACAAAAAGAACTTAATTCATTAAAAAAATATAATTCTAGAGCAAAAGTTACTATTACTAATGAAGTTGTTCGTGATATGAGGGATATTGAATCATTAAGAAATCCTACAACAAACGGTAGAAAAAGAAATTAATTTTAATAACTTTTTGATATATTTATAACCAAATATAAAATATTATGTCAAATAAGTTATCGCAAGAAGAAGTTTCATTATTAAATAGTTACCAAACAAAAAATAATGAGATAATATTTAGTTTAGGAAACATCGAATTAAATAAGATGATTCAAAACGAACAAAAAGAGGAGTTATTTAAGGAATTTAAAAAACTTCAAAAAGAACAAAATAATACCGCTAAAGAATTAGAAGATAAGTATGGTAGTGGTAATATAAATTTAAAAACAGGAGAAATAGTTCCAATAAAGTAAATTTTTGAAATAATTTCTCATATTTATAACAAAATAAATAACAAAATATTTAATATAAGAAAATGGCAGAAACATTAATATCTCCAGGTGTATTAGCAAGAGAAAATGATCAATCATTTATCCAGCAAAATCCCGTCGAATTTGGTGCCGCTATTATAGGTCCAGCTGTTAAAGGTCCAGTTGAAATCCCTACACTAGTTACTTCTTTTAGTGAATACCAAGCAGTATTTGGTACAACTGTTGAAAGTGCTTCTAGAGAGTATGGATACTTAACTGCTGCTGCAGCAAATAACTATTTTAGACAAGGTGGCACGTCACTTTTAGTTACTAGAGTTACTCATGGTGAGTTTACTTCCGCATTTACTTCAGGAAGTACAGCAGGCCCTAATAACTCAGGTATTTTAAATACAGCAACTTCAGAATCATTACAAATCCAAACAATTTCTGAAGGAGCTATAATGAACAATTACCAATCAGATGATTCTGCAGGTGGTACTTTAGATTCAGGTTCATTAGATAACATCAGATGGGAAATATCAGGTGTTAATACTGGTTCAGGTACTTTCTCTTTAATAGTAAGACAAGGTAATGATACAACTAATCAAAAATCAATATTAGAAACTTGGAATGAATTATCTTTAGATCCGTTTGCTGCCAACTATATCGAAAAGGTAATAGGTAACCAATCATTTAATATTAGACAAGATGGTACTGATTTTTATGTTCAAGCTTCAGGAAGCTATGTTAACAAAAGTAAATATATTTCAGTAAAACAAGTATTACTTCCAACACCTAATTTCTTTGATAATAATGGTGTTCCATCAAGTGGTTCATTTGATGGTGTATTAACTTCTTATAAAGAATTTATACCAGTAGCAGGTTCAGGTTCATTTGCAGGTGCTTCAGGATATAATATCCAAGCAACTACCTCACCAGCTAAATTTAACCAAGATATTTCTAACACAAATATTCAAGGTTTAACACCAACAGATTATTCACAATCAATTTCTTTATTAAATAATAAAGATGAATATAATTTTAATGTAATAGTTGCTCCAGGATTAATGGCTGATTCAACTTATGCAGCTCATGTTACACAAGTTAATTCTTTAGTAGCATTAGCAGAAAATAGACAAGATTGTATAGCTGTAATTGATGTATCAAAATATGGAAGTACAGTAGCAGCTACAGTTAATAGTTCAACAGCATTTGATTCAAGTTATGCTGCAACTTATTGGCCTTGGTTACAATCAATAGACCCAACAAGTGGTCAGACAGTTTGGTCGCCAGCTTCTGCGTTTATACCGGGTGTATATTCATTTACTGATGCTTCATCGGAACCATGGTTCGCACCAGCAGGTTTAATTAGAGGTGCGCTAGGTAACGTAATTAGAGCTGAGAGAAAATTAACATCAGGTAACAGAGATACTTTATATAGTGCTAATGTAAACCCAATAGCTACATTCCCAGGAAGAGGAGTTGTAGTATTTGGACAGAAAACATTACAAGTTAAAGCAAGTGCTTTAGATAGAGTAAATGTTAGAAGATTATTAATTACATTAAAAAGCTTCATAACACAAGTATCAGATAACTTAGTATTTGAACAAAATACAATAGCTACAAGAAATAATTTCTTAAGCCAAGTTAACCCTTACTTAGAGTCAGTACAACAAAGACAAGGATTATATGCGTTTAAAGTTGTAATGAATGAAACTAACAATACACCAGATGTAATTGATAGAAATGAATTAGTAGGTGCAATTTATTTACAACCAACTAAAACAGCTGAATTTATAATATTGGATTTCAACGTACTGCCAACAGGAGTTGAATTCCCAGCGTAAAAAAATAAAAATAGAATATTTATAACAAGAATAATAATTAGATAAAATGGCAATATTAGACCCAAACGAAATATTTTACACAGCTTTTGAGCCAAAGCAACAAAATAGATTTATCTTATATGTTGATGGGATTCCTTCTTACCAAATAAAAGGAGTTGGAGCTGTATCATTAACTCAAGGAACAGTTCAATTAAACCATATTAACGTTGCAAGATACGTTAAAGGTAAAACTCTTTGGAATACAATTTCAATGACATTATTTGATCCTATTACACCGTCAGGAGCTCAAGCGGTAATGGAATGGGTTAGATTACACCACGAATCTGTAACTGGTAGAGATGGTTACAGTGATTTCTATAAAAAAGATCTTACTTTCAATGTATTAGGACCAGTAGGTGATATAGTTTCTGAATGGATTATTAAAGGTGCATTA
>MDSW01093950.1_pt1 | contig 12063 bp, 9 predicted proteins | sample 811171 | NCBI WGS metagenome assembly MDSW01 (sample SAMN05326641, study PRJNA326480) | marine metagenome | isolation source: seawater | place: Atlantic Ocean: North West | collected 2012
CTAGTTTCACCTGGTTTAGGTGGTCTTAATAAACCAAGTGGTGTTCTTCCATCTGCGAGAAACCTAATTGACCAACAAGGTTTGATGCAAACATCTGCTACTTCTACCCATTTGGGTATTACTGGTGATGGTTTTTTTGTTGTTGCAGATATTTCAAACCCAACAAATACTACTGGTACTTTTCAATTTACAAGAGCAGGTCAATTTGAACCAGATAAGGATGGTAACCTAGTAAATACCTCAGGATTCTTCCTAAGAGGTTGGGCTATTGATCCTACTAATGGAACAATAACAGATGACAGAGGAAGTTTAACAGCAACTGAAACTGTTAATGTTGCAGATGTGGCTGGAAGTGCTACTGTCACAGCCAACGTATCACTAGAAATGAACTTAAACTCTGAAGAAACTGTAACAGGAGCTCCAACAAAAAATACAGTAATTGCAGCCGCAACAGGACAAACAGTTACAGGCACAACAGCTTTAAATAGTGCTGCGGTCGACGCAGGGTCCCGACTTGCAAATGGAGACGCAATTACAATAACTGTTACTAATGCTGGTGCGACAAATTTAGCAGCTGGGAATGATCAAACATCTGGCGCAATTACCTTTACATTCAATACTGCACCAGATGCTACATCTGGACAGTTTTCCACTTTAAACGAATTAAAAGCATTGATTGACTCTAATGTAGGTATGTCAGCATCTGTAGTTGGTGGAACACTAACTGTTACTGGCGACCCGAGATCATCTTTAGTAGTTGCAGTAGCTAATAATGGTGCAAGATTGATGACAGCTGGAACAACTGCTGCAACATATGTACCTACTGCATCTGCCACTAATATGGCCTCTGGTGCAATAACACCTAGCTTTAAAAGAAGTGTTCAAATCTTTGACTCTAAAGGTGCAGCCCATACACTATCTATGGCTTTCCTAAAATCTAACCATGCTAATACATATTATACTGAAGTATTTATTGAACCTGCAGGTGATACGAACCTAGCTATAGTTGATGGTATTGTTGCTCATGGTAGAATTAGATTTAATACTGATGGTACAATTGATATTCCAAATACTGATGCAGCATTTCAAGGCGCTGAAAACGGTGGCAGTGATTTAACAATTAATTACTCAACTGCACAAGGAGCAACAACTCCCCAAACCATTAAGTTAAATTTAGGTAATAATGGAACGGCTGATGGTGTTACTCAATTTGCTGCTGCATCATCTTTAGATGAGTTTACTGTTGATGGTGCAATTTTTGGTCAATTAGCTTCTATAAGTGTGAATGATGGTGGAGTAATTACTGCCCTATTTGATAACGGAACAAGTAGAGATTTATATAAAATACCACTTGCTACATTTACAAACGCTAATGGTCTCGATAATTTAGGAAAAAATACTTTTCAACAAACCACAACATCCGGTGATTTTAACTTACAGGAAGCTGGAACAGGTGGTGCAGGAAGTGTCTCTCCAGCATCGTTTGAGGCATCAACTGTTGATCTTGCAGATGAGTTTACAGATATGATTATCACTCAACAAGCTTTTTCAGCCAACGGTAAAGTTGTCAGCGTTGGAACAGAGCTAATGGATGAAGTCATAAGGCTTATAAGATAATTCTAAATTTCCACTCCCTCAGTATAGAATTAAAAAAACTATACTGAGGGAATATTTTAAGGCAAGAAATAATGAAAAGCTATAACTCAATAAGAAAAAATATAAGTGCAAGTGACCTTCCACCTTCAAATACAAAAAGGTGGGTAATAAAAAGAAAAGCAATTGTTGTTGACGCAGTAAAAACAGGCATATTATCTCTGGATGAAGCATGCTCGAAGTATTCTTTATCTTTGGAAGAGTTTTTCTCTTGGCAGGAAGCTATGGAAAAACATGGTTCTAGAGGACTAAGAGCTACTAGAATTCAATATTATAGAAATCCTAGAGAAAATAGAGCAAATTAAAGCTAAAAAAATAATATAATTTAATAAAGTAGGCATCTTTTTCCTCTTATTAACTTTCTGTTCACTCTCTTTAGTATAACCTTAGAGAGTGATTGAAATATTAATATTTTATTAATAAGAATATAAGTAAGGAAAAAACGTGAGATTGTTAGAATTTTTCAATAACCTAGGCCCTACTAGAATTGCAACAATGTCTGTTGCAGCTTTACTAACTATAGGTTTTTTTATTTTTATAATTGGACGTGTCTCGACTCCCGACATGTCTCTTCTCTACAGTGAATTAGATGTAAAAGATTCTGGTCAAATTGTTTCTATACTTGAACAACAAAATATTCCTTATGAAGTAAGAAACAATGGAAGTCAAATCTATATACCTTCAAATAATGTTCAAAGAATTCGTTTATCACTAGCACAAGAAGGTTTGCCCTCAGGGGGATCACTCGGTTATGAAATTTTTGATAGAAGTGATGCCCTTGGAACAACTAATTTTGTTCAGAATGTAAATTTAGTAAGAGCACTTGAGGGAGAACTAGCCCGAACTATAAGGTCGTTCGATTCAATTGAGGGAGCTAGAGTTCATCTAGTTCTTCCAAGAAGAGAGCTATTTAGTAGAGAAACTAGAACACCTAGCGCATCAGTTATTGTAAAAACTCGTGCAAATAGGAGACTAGAAATAAGTAGGGTAAGAGCAATTCAACATCTTGTAGCATCTGCTGTAGATGGACTTTCAACAAGCAAGATTTCTATAGTTGATGATAGTGGAAATCTACTCGCACAGGGTCAAGAATCTGAAAATGGTCTAGCAAGTGCCGCCACACTAGAAGAAGCAAGACTCGAAACTGAGTCAAGATTACGTTCAAATATTGAGAGATTAATTGAGAGGACAGTTGGTTTTGGAAAAGTCAGAGCTGAAGTATCCGTTGATATGGATTTTGATAGAGTTACAGAAAGTGACGAAACTTTTGATCCATTAGGCCAGGTAGAAAGGTCAACACAAAGAATTACTGAAAACTCAAAAGAAATTGAAGGTAGTGGAGATAATACAGTAACTGTCGCAAATAATTTACCTGAAACTCAGGCCGAGGAAAATACTCCAGGAGGGCCAATTAATAGTATTGAAACAAATAGAACAGAAGAAACAATAAATTATGAAATAACCAAGTCAACTACTACTCGAGTACAAGAGTCTGGGGATATAGAAAGATTAACTGTAGCAGTTCTAGTAGATGGGATTCAAAAAATTAATGAGAATGGAGAAGTAACATATACACCTAGAACTCAGGAAGAATTAGATAAAATTGCTTCGTTAGTTAGAACTACTGTAGGTTATGACCAAGAAAGAGGTGACCAGATAGAGGTCATTAATATGCAATTTGCTTCAATAGACGTACCTCTTCAATTAAAAGAAGCAACTTTTATGGGTCTAACAAAAAAAGATCTTTTCAGGATAGCTGAAATAGCAATGTTCTTAATCATAGGAATATTAATAATCTTATTCGTACTTAGACCATTAATTTCCAGAGCATTTTCAACTGTTCAAACTGCTACCGCAGATGGGCCTGATTTAGATAGTATCGAAGGGCAGGATGGAATGGCTGAAAGTCAACTTGCTGCCGACATGGAAGCACAAGCACAATTAAAAGCACAAGCAGATGAAGAAGCACTTGTTAGCTTGGGCGCAGTAGAGGGACAGCTAAAATCTGGAACATTGGATAAAATAGGTGAACTAATTGATAAACACCCTGATGCTGCCGTTTCAGTTTTAAAGGGCTGGGTTAGAGAGGACTAATTAAATGAATACTTTAAACGAAACAATGACCAAAAAACTTTCTGGTCCTGAAAAGGCATGTATTATGATGATTACGATGGGTGAGAGTAGAAGTAAAAATATATTAAACCAACTTGACCAGAGTGACATTGAGATAATCTCTAACTCAATGAAAAACCTTGGCAAGGTGTCTTCATCTCTAGTTGAAAAAGTGATAAATGTATTTAATGAAAAAATATCATATATAAATAAACCCATTCAAGAAAAAAATACAGAGAACAACAAAGACCAAACACTTTGGACTAAACTTGAATATGTAAATGAAGAGATCCTCTCAAAATATATACAAAACGAACATCCTCAAACAGCTGCAATCATACTTCAAAAAATTAATTCAACTAGAGCAGGTAAAATTATTGATTTACTTCCAGATGAACTAGCTAGTGAAATCATCACAAGAATTGCAAAAACAAAACCTATAAAAAGCAATATACTAACAAGTATTGAGCAAAGCTTAAGTAGGGATATTCTCTCTTCAATGGAAAATACCAATACTCAAGATAAAAATATTAATAGTGTGATGGAAATAATTAAAAATACTAGCCATCAAAAAAGTAAAAATATACTAGGATATATAAAAAATAAAAATCCAAAAATATCTTCAAATCTAGATAACTTAATTTTTAAATTTGATGACTTTAATAACCAGGATGAGTTTACTATAAGAAAAATTATAGAAAATACTGATCATTTAACAATCACGAAAGCCTTAAGGGGATGCTCATCTGAAGTTATAAATAAATTTTTAGATAATATGGATGATTTATCTGCTAAATCATTAAATGAAAGATTAAAGAAAATTGGACCTATTAAAATAAAAGAAGTAGATGCAGCCCAGTGTGAAATAGTATCAATAGCTAAGAAATTAGAAAATAAAAATATAATTGAATTAAATTAATAAGTTGGAACAATGGCAGAACTAAAAAAATTTCTCTTTGACTTAGACTTTGAAAAGAAAGAAATTCAAAAAAAGATTTCTAAAGAAAACAAGCCTACATTAAACCCAGATGAAATACCTATTTTTTCTAGGCTAGAGGTAAATAAGTTTAGAGAAGAACATGAAAGAATTGGTTTTGATAGAGGCTTAGAGGAAGGAAAAATAGAAGCACTAAATGATATTAATCAAAAGTTACTAGATTTAGTGTCTAACCTGACAAAAAAATTCGCGATAATTGAAGATAAATATAGCGAGAGATTAAAAATTATAAATAAAGATTCAATTAATATATCCTTAGAAATAGCAAAAAAACTTTCTTCCGAGTTCTCAAAAATTAATCCAGAAAAAAATGTATTATCATTCATTGAGGAGATATTTCATCAATATAGAGATGTATTATTAAATGAAAAAATTAAAATTTATGTAAATGATTCAATTTTAGAATCAATAAATACTTATTTCAATCAAAATAAATTAAACTTAAAAGAAAATAAAAACTTTGAATTAATAGGAGATAAAAATCTAGATATCAATGATTCAAAAATTGAGTGGCAATTTGGTGGTATTGAAAAAAAATATAATGAAATGGAAAAAGAAATTATTAGAAAAATTAATAATTTTATTTCTAATCTAGACAAAAATTTAAATAAAAATACTGAAATAGAAAAAAATGATGATTTTGAAAACCAAGGAAAATCTATAGAGGAAGAAAATCTATCTGAAAATAAAATTTCAACACCACTAGAACAAAAAGAAATTAAAGAAGAGAAAAAAATTGATGATCAGATTAAAACCGTAGGTGGTTCAAAATCAATTAAATATGACTAAATAAAATTATTTGCTAATCCGTAGAGGAAAAAAAATGACTGATACTGAAAATAATGAAAATCAAAATTCTCCCGAACCAGAGAAAGAAGATAATAACTCAAATAATGAGAAAAATCTTAACCTGAATGAATTAGAAGGATCTCAAGAAAACACTACCCAAGAGAAAAATATAACTGACTCAGAAGATGATGATGAAGTTAGAATGGCTAGTGATTTAGAGCCTGTATATGAAATCCCTGTACAAGTATCTGCAGTCTTAGGAAAAACACGCATGCAAGTAAGCGACTTACTTAAACTTGGTCAAGGAGCAGTTGTAGAGTTAGACCGAAGGGTTGGTGAGGCTATTGATATTTATGTTAATAACAGACTTGTTGCAAGAGGAGAAGTTGTTGTAGTTGAAAATAAGCTCGGTGTAACAATGACAGAAATTATTAAAACAGAAAAATCTTAATCAAATAATAAATCTCAAAGATTTAAGGAGTATAAAATGCGTTTATTAATTATCGGATCAATGGATGGCCAAATAGGTGCTGCAAGTAAAATTGCAATTGATAGGGGGGCAAAAGTGTCTCATACCCCTGATATATCCTCAGCTTTGTCTTTATTAAGGTCTGGTAAAGGAGCAGAACTCCTTATGATTGATGCTATTTTAGACATCGAAAATCTATGCAAATCTCTAGAAGAAGAGAGAATAAGTGCTCCAGTAGTAGCTTACGGAATAGGAACTAACACAGAGGTAGCTGTAAAGGCAATAAAAGCAGGAGCTAAGGAATATATTCCTTTACCACCAGAGTCAGAACTAATTGCTGCAGTATTAGAAGCTGTATGTGAAGAGAGTCATACTTTAATTTATTCAGACATTTTAATGAAAAAAATGATTCAACTTACTGATCAGATCGCACCAAGTGATGCAAGTATTTTAATTACAGGTGAGTCAGGAACAGGAAAAGAAGTATTGGCTAGATATATCCATAGGAAAAGTAGTAGAAAAGATAAAGCATTTATTTCTTTAAATTGTGCAGCAATTCCAGAAAACCTTCTTGAGAGTGAATTATTTGGTCATGAGAAAGGATCTTTTACTGGAGCAATTACAAGAAGAATTGGAAAATTTGAAGAAGCTAATGGGGGGACCCTTCTTCTTGATGAAATAAGCGAACTTCATCCGAGACTTCAAGCAAAGCTTCTAAGGGCAGTCCAAGAAAGAGAGATAGACCGTGTTGGTGGAAACAAACCAATAAAAGTTGATATTAGATTATTAGCAACTAGCAACAGAAATCTTGAAGAAGAAGTTAAAAAAGGAACATTCAGGGAAGATTTACTATTTAGATTAAACGTTTTAAATGTTAAACTTCCGTCCCTTCGAGAAAGACCAGATGACCTTAAAATTTTATCCGAACACTTCATAGAAAAATATTCAAAAATTAATAATTTGAATACTAAACCTTTAACACAAGAAGCTTTAAAAGGTATAAAGAATTATGATTGGCCTGGTAATGTTAGAGAGTTAGAAAATACAATGCATAGGGCAGTTCTACTTGCAAAAAAAGATGAAATTGGAACTGACTCAGTAATACAACAGGATGGAAATCCACTGGGTTTAGATAAATCTAACAATACTGATAATTCTGAAAATACAATGGGTATCAATTCTCAAGTAGCTCAAGAAGCTCAAAACCTAGTTGGTAGAACAGTAGCTCAAGTAGAAAAGGATTTAATTTTAGATACCTTAAACCATTGTTTAGGAAATAGAACCCATGCAGCAAAGATACTAGGTATTTCCATAAGAACACTTAGAAATAAACTTAAACAATATAATGATGATGGTTTGGAAGTTGAGACTTCTAATAGTTCATTTCGAGCCGCCTAAATAAATATTTTATCTAATGACAGATAATACTGAAAATAGCGTAGTAGAGTCAGACACAAATTTAGGAGAAAATATTTCTCCAGAATCAAATTCTGAACAAGCTGGAACAATTTTTTCTTTTGCTGATTTATTTAGCAGATTTGGCTCTCCGATAATGAGGGGTGACCTAGCCCTTGCCTTCGGTGTAGTTCTAATACTTGTTGTACTTATTCTTCCTCTACCAAGGTGGCTTTTAGATATATCACTTGCTGTATCAATGACTTTTTCTGTTTTGATTCTAATGAATGTATTATTTATTAAAAAAGCCCTGGAGTTTAATATTTTTCCGACAATTCTACTTATTGCTACTATGCTGAGACTATCTCTAAATTTAGCATCAACCAGACTAATCTTAGCTGATGGTCATGAAGGAACTAATGCTGCTGGAGATGTTATAGAGGCATTCGGTGGCTTTATAATGGGTAATAACATTGTAATAGGATTAATTGTTTTTGCGATTCTAGTAATTGTAAATTTTGTAGTTATTACTAGGGGCTCAGGAAGAATAGCGGAAGTAGCAGCTAGGTTCATTCTAGATGCAATGCCAGGCAAGCAAATGGCAATTGATGCTGACCTTTCTAGTGGCTTAATCGATGAGAGCGAAGCAAGAGAAAGAAGAAAAGGTTTAGAAGATGAAGCTAGTTTTTTTGGAGCTATGGACGGTGCTTCAAAATTTGTTAGAGGGGATGCTATCGCGGGTTTATTGATTACATTTATAAACCTTATAGGAGGAATCATTATTGGGATTGGCCAAAGGGATATGGCCTTTGGAGAAGCTGTAAGCACATTTTCTGTCTTAACTGTAGGTGACGGATTGGTAAGCCAAATACCTGCTTTAATTGTTTCAACTGCAGCAGGAATGTTGGTATCAAAATCTGGACTAAAAGGTTCAGCTGATAAAGCAATTTTTGGCCAGCTAAGTTATTATCCTCACGCATTGGCAATGGCGTCATTTTTAATGGGCTCTTTAGCTTTGCTGCCAGGAGTTCCAATGATTCCTTTCTTTCTTTTATCTGCAGGTACAGGTTCCCTTGCATGGGTTTTGCATAGAAGAAAAGGGAAAAAGAAAATAGAACAAGAGAAAATTAAACAAAATACTCAGGATTCAATTGAAACCGAAGAACCAATAAGCTCTACATTAGCATTAGATGAGTTAAGACTTGAATTAGGTTACGGTTTATTACCTCTAATCAATGATACTCAGGGCTACAGACTAACAGATCAAATAAAAGCTTTAAGAAGACAAATTGCATCAGAGATGGGATTTGTAATGCCTTCAGTAAGAATTTTAGATAATATGCAATTGTCAGCAAATAATTACCTAGTAAGAATAAAAGAAATTGAGATTGGCTCTGGAGATCTAAGGCCCAATAAAATTCTTATTATGGACCCAAGAGGTGAAAAGATTACATTAAATGGAGAAGAAACGAAAGAACCAACTTTTGGTTTACCTGCAATGTGGGTAGATGAATCTCTACGAGAAGAAGCTTCATTTAGAGGATATACAGTTGTTGACCCCTCAACAGTTATAACAACCCACCTAACTGAGATAATAAAAGATAATATGAATGAGTTATTGTCTTATAGTGGAACTCAAAAACTTATTGATGAATTATCAAAAGAACAAAAGAAACTAATTGATGACATAATTCCAGATCAAATAAGTCTATCTGGTCTTCAAAGAATACTTCAAAATTTATTAGTCGAGAGAATTTCAATAAGAGACCTTCCAACAATTTTGGAGGGTATAGCTGAGGCAGTTGCATACACAAAAAATATAACACTAATTACAGAACATGTACGAGCAAGACTCTCAAGACAAATAAGCGCTTCTAACACGACTGATGCAGGGTATATACCTTTAATTACATTATCTCCTGAATGGGAACAAAATTTCGCAGAGTCTCTAGTAAATGAAGGTGAAGAAAGACAACTTTCTATGGCACCTTCTAAATTACAGGAGTTTATTTCAACTGTAAAATCTATTTTTGAAAGAGTTTCTGAAGAAGGCGAAATTCCAGTACTACTTACAAGCCCCTCAATTAGACCTTTTGTTAGGTCTATAATTGAACGCTTTAGACCTTCGACAATTGTTTTATCTCAAAATGAGATTCACCCAAAAGCAAAATTAAAAACCCTTGACCAAATATAAATAAATGAAGATAAAAAAATTTTTTGCAGATAGTATTCCAGAAGCAATATCAGAAGTTAGGACTGAACTAGGTGAAAATGCTATAATCGTTTCTAGTTTTGATTCAAACAGAAAAAGAGGAGCATATGTTACTGCAGCTATAGAAGAAAATGATTCTATATATTTTAATGATATTATTGAAATGGAACAAAAAAACCTTTTGTCAACAAATTATTTTACGAATTGTCTTCGATTTCACGGTCTAGAAGAAAAGAAAATTACTGTTTTAAATAAAAGTTCAGAAAGTTTCTACGAAAAAGAAGAAACATTAAACCTTGCAGGATCAATTGATGCTAACTTTAAATTTGATAAAATAAAACCAAAAATTGGAATACCACTTTTTGTATCAGGCCCACCTGGCAATGGAAAAACAACTGTTACTGCTAGAATAGCTACAGAACTTACAGTTTTAAAAAAGAAAGTTACCGTCATCACTACTGACTCGATAAAGGCAGGTGCGTGTGAACAGCTAAATTCCATTTGTAAAATTCTTAAGCTCAAGCTAAATATTGCTCAAACTCCTAAAGAATTATTAGAAATAATTAATCAAAATAAGGATTCAATCATTTTAATTGATACACCTGCTATAAACTATTTATCTGAAAACGAGATAAATGATTTTATAGATTTTAAAAAAAATTTAGAATCTGAAACTTTGTTAGTCTTATCAGCTTTAAGCAATCCCTTAGAGGCGAGTGATATATCAAAAACTTTCTTAAATATTGGTGTGTCAAAATTACATATTACACATACAGATTGTGCGAAAAGATTAGGTGTTATTTTATCGCCACCTATTGGAAAAAGAATGTCTATATGTGATATTAGTAATAACCCATTTCTTATAGATAGCATTAAATCTTTAAACCCGGTATCTCTTGCTAGAATATTACTAGAAAGCTCTAAAAACCAATATCAAAAAAACATATATAGGAATAATTAATGAATAATCTTAATTTAGATCTTATTAGAAATAAAAATATTGCTGGATCTAATGTAATAACAATAGCATCTGGAAAAGGTGGAGTTGGAAAAACATGGCTTGCATCAACAATTGCAGATTGTTTGAGTAAAAAAAATAAAAAAATTCTTTTATTTGATGGTGACTTAGGGCTTGCAAATATTGATGTGCAACTAGGTATAAATCCAGATAGAGATATTTCAGGTGTTATTCTAGATAAATATAAATTTAATGAAGCGGTACATAAGGTTAAAAATACAAATTTTGAACTATTGGCTGGAAAGTCTGGATCAGGATTTTTAGCCTCTTTAGATATTTCAAATTTAAACTATCTGAAAAATGAAATAATTCAAAACTCTAGTCAATATGACTATATTATTTCTGATCTTGCTGCTGGGATAGATAGCCCAGTAAGGGCTTTAACAGTTGAAAAGGGCGAAGTGTTTGTCGTCACAACATCTGACCCAACCTCACTCACAGATGCTTATGCTTTCATTAAAGTCACAAATATAAAATACCCTAATATAAAAATAAATATTTTAGTAAATATGGTTACTTCAAAAAATGAGGGGTTAGAAGTATTTAAAATATTATCAAAATCCTGTTCTAATTTTTTAAATTTAAAAATTAATTTAGTCGGATTAATTAGCTTTGATAGAAATGTTAATGAGTCAATAAAAAGTCAAAAGTTATTTTTAAATAGTTATCCATTCTCTAAAGCAGCTAAAGATATAGAAAAAATTTGTAACAATATTATTAATCATGAGTAATAACATAATAAATTCAAATTTATCGAGATACTCTGATAGAGTGATTTCAATTAAAAATAGTGATTATAATCAATCAAAAAAGAATACACAGAATTATTTTAACCAACAAAAAAAAATGATTGATATTTCCCCAGCACTGTTAGGCTATAAAATAGGAGAAAAATATTCAGGTAAAGTGCAAAAAAAAATATCAAGAAATAAATATATAATAAAAGTTAATAGTGAGATTTTTAAATTAACTAGTAATTTAAGCTTAGATATAGGGTCAAACTTAAACTTCGAAATAGTGTCAATACTAAAAAATTTTATCAGCGCAGATATTAAATATCTAAATAGCGAAAAACTTTTTTCAAGCAAAAAAATCAAACTAGATTTTATTCAAAAAGTTTCTACAGCTAGCACGAGTTACAATCTTGGATTAGATTATAATAACAAATCGACATACTTACTATATTTTTTAAACCTTATTTCATTGCACGAAAAAAATATATTTAATCAATATATAGTTAAAAAATTACCCTCATTTAACCTTAATGATTCAAAAAAAATAATTGATTTACTATCAAATATATTTAATTCGAATATACAAAAATGGCTCGGAACAGATGTAATTAAAGTATTAAAAGAAAATAAAAAATTAAATATACAGGATGAAATTCATAAAATTAATTCAATAGAAAAAAATTA